>ERZ1740070.10-NODE-10-length-174541-cov-15.723766_pt1 | contig 174541 bp, 152 predicted proteins | sample MGYA00581734_ERZ1740070 | MGnify/ENA primary metagenome ERZ1740070 (study PRJEB43018, sample SAMN04849744) | marine metagenome | isolation source: floating plastic debris | place: Pacific Ocean | collected 2008-09-01 | study: EMG produced TPA metagenomics... | reverse complement strand
CATTGGAATTTAGTCGAGTATCCCGAAGATTACAGGTGGTCATCGGCGAGGTTTTATGAGGATGGTACAGATGAGTTTGGTATTTTAACGCATTACAAAGAAAGGTTTTAGTTAAGGAAAGGAAAGGTCTGTGAGGACACAGACTTTTGGTTATTTTATTTTAATCCAATCCATACACGTGGTCTGTGTCCTCACAGACCACTTTCCCAATGATGAAATCAATACAATCACAAAAACTCGGAATTCTAGGCGGTGGCCAGTTAGGGCGCATGCTCATCCAGTCGGCTCTTGACTTTAATATTGACATCCACATACTGGATCCTGATGAAAACGCACCCTGTAAAAATATTGGAACCACTTTCAGCGTAGGTAAGCTTACCGATTATGACACGGTTTATGCATTTGGCAAATCCTGTGATCTGTTAAGCATTGAAATTGAGAACGTAAATACCGAAGCATTACGAGCATTACAAGCAGAGGGCAAGAAAGTCTATCCGCAACCTGAAGTGATAGAGCTGATCAAGAATAAGGTCAAGCAAAAGAACTTTTATGTTCACAATTTCATACCCACAGCGCCTTTTGAGGAAGTAAGCGGTAAAAATGATGTAGCTAAAAAAGCATCCTTTCTGCCTATGGTGAATAAACTGGCCACAGAAGGCTATGATGGCCGTGGTGTTCAGCTTATAAAAACTGAGAATGATCTTGAGAAGGCCTTTGATGCCCCCGGCCTTGTGGAGAAACTGATCGATTTCAAAACTGAAATAGCAGTGATCGTTGCCCGCAACGAAGATGGAGAAATCACGGCCTTCCCACCAGTAGAAATGGCTTTTCACCCTACGGCTAACTTGGTTGAATATCTTTTTGCCCCTGCCAACATCAGTGAAGGAGTAAAAGAAGAAGCAGAGAAAATTGCCAAAGATGTTATTCAAAAATTGAATATGGTAGGTCTGTTAGCTGTCGAAATGTTCGTCACTAAAGATGACAAAGTATTGGTTAATGAAGTAGCGCCAAGACCTCATAACAGCGGACATCAAACCATAGAAGCCAATATCACTTCTCAGTACGAACAACATTTACGGGCAATCTTTAACCTTCCTTTGGGAGATACTAGACTCCTACAACCAGCGGCTATGGTTAACCTCTTAGGTGAAGAAGGGCATACCGGTGAAGCCCAGTATCAGGGACTAAGCGAAGTACTAGCCACGTCGGGTGTGCATGTTCATTTGTACGGAAAGAAGCTCACAAAACCCTTTCGTAAGATGGGCCATGTGACTATTGTGGATGAGGATATTGCACGTTTGAAAGAGAAAGTGCAATTTGTAAAACAAACGTTGAAAGTAATCGTATGAGCCAACCTGTTGTAGGCATAATTATGGGCAGTCAGTCCGACCTTAGGGTCATGAAAGAGGCTGCACAAATTCTTGAAGAACTGGATGTCGATTTTGAGCTGACCATTGTATCAGCTCACCGCACCCCGCATCGCATGATCGAATATGCGGAGAACGCTAAGTCAAGAGGACTTAAAGCCATCATAGCAGGAGCCGGTGGCGCTGCACACCTACCGGGCATGGTGGCCTCATTAACCACGCTGCCCGTTATTGGCGTTCCTGTAAAATCAAGTAATTCAATCGATGGATGGGATTCTGTGCTCAGTATCTTACAGATGCCCGGAGGTATTCCTGTAGCTACCGTGGCACTGGATGGGGCTAAAAATGCAGGCATCCTGGCGGCTGAAATTGTCGGGGCCTATGACGAAGAAGTAAGCAGCACACTGAGCAAATACAAGGAAGGCCTCAAAAATAAAGTGTTGGATTCGGTTAAAGAGATCGACCAATCGGGCTGGAAGAATAAGTCATAAAAATGATCACAATACTCGTTTTAGGTATTGTACAAGCTATTTTTCTGAGCCTTCTCATTTTCAACAAAAAGGATAAAGGTAAGCCCGATTATGTTTTACTGGCTTTGCTCCTCTATAGTGCGGCTCATTTGCTCTTCTTCCTTGCCAATTTTAACAACGACTTCAATCCGGGCAATAACTGGATGATCATAGGCTCCGGGTTCCCATTGCTTTCCGGACCTATGTTGTATTGGTATGTTATTTCATTAATACGTCAAGACAAACCTAACTTTCTGAACTACCTTATCCATAGCGCGCCTTATATCATTTACTGCGCTATTTTTCTTTACTATGGTAACCTTTCGGGCGATCCTTTAGTAGCAGTTTATGATGGCTTTATGCATTACGTCTGTTGCGAACTCCCCTGGCCTGCTAATTACTATTCCGTTTTTTTCGCCTTATCAGGGGGTGGTTATCCCACTGTTTGCATTATACTATTGGCCATACACAATCGAAAAATTAAAAATGAATTCTCCTATGAAGAGAAGATTAACCTACTCTGGCTCAGAAACTTGATCCTGTTTACCATATTCACATTTCTCATCACATTTTTGACTATTTATTTCACCCTGGATTCTTACATCGATATGAAGCCCAGGTATGCCTTTTACGTAGCCTCTTGCGTGATCACGGTTTACATTTTTTTTATGGGGTATTTTGGGTTGCGTCAACCGCATATTTTTACAGATAAGGTGACGACAAAACCTGAGCAGCGTTACCAAAAATCCGGGTTAGATGCTGATAGGTCAGCTAATTTAATAAAGCAATTAAACGAATTGATGGAAGAAGAAAAGCCTTACCTCAACAGCAAATTAACCCTAAGTGAACTTGCCGAACGGCTGGGATCTTCTAAAAACCATCTTTCCCAAGCCATCAATGAGACCATAGGGAAAAACTTCTTTGATTATATAAATGCCTACCGCATTGAAGAAGTAAAAGTTCGGATGAAAAACCCGGATCATGATCATGTGACGTTGTTGGGCATAGCGCTGGATAGCGGTTTCAGTTCTAAATCTTCCTTCAACAATATATTCAAAAAAGTCACTGGTCAAACCCCCTCCGAATTCAAGAAAAGCAGTTAAAAGAAGTCCAAACCTATACGCTCGGTCGATGAAGGGTTAATAACGGCACAACATTGAGCCAAAACTCAAAGAACTATGCTTAGCAGTTATTTACTTACCGCCTGGCGTCACGCCAGAAAAAATGTACTCTACATCTCCATCAATATGCTCGGGCTTTCCCTGGGCATTGCCTGTTGTTTAGTCGCTTTTTTTAACTGGCAATTTCACAATGAATTTGACCGCCAACATCTTGACGCTGCACCGATCTACAAAATAAATTCCATCAAGAAAAACCAGGATGAATCACATAAATATGCTACTACACCCGCACCACTTGCGCTTAATCTGATGGAAGCGGTTCCTGAAATAGAAGCTGCCCGTTATTGGGCTGATCAGTCGATTTTTAGAATAGGACAAAAGGTGTTGAAAAGACCATCGGCCTTTGTAGACCCGTTATTTACGTACCTATTCTCTTTCAATCTCAAAGAGGGGTCTTTCGATTTGAGCAATAATGGAGTTGTATTGACCACGCAGACTAAGGAAGAGCTCTTTGGGGTTGAGGCAGTAATTGGACAGACCTTGGAATTGCTGGTGGAAAGCAGAATAATCGAGTTACAATTAAAGGGAATAGTAGAAGACCATCCCTTGAATTCAAGCTTCAAGTTCGAGGCTTTGATGTCCTACGACTTATACATGTCCATCTACCAAGATGTTAACGATGACTGGGGTGCCGATACCCACGCTACATTTATTTCGGGAGAAATAGAGGTACCCCAGATGACCGGGATTATCAATGAATACATTAAAAATGTAAACTCAGTAGATCCTGAAATCCACTATGAAGAATTCTATTTGACACCTTTAAAAGATATGGCCGAAGAGGCTCGATATACATGGGAGAATAACCTCGGTCAGAATAACCCCCCAGGGTCAATCATGATACCTACGGTAATGGCGATTATGATCCTATTGGTAGCGTGTTTCAATTTCACCAACACCAGCATTGCATTGGCCGGAAAGCGGGTTAAAGAAATTGGTGTGCGTAAAGCACTGGGAGGGGAACGAAAAGGTATCGCAGGACAGCTCTTTTTTGAGTCACTTATTATCGTACTTGTCAGCCTGCTCATGGGCATTATACTAGCCGAATTTTTGGTGCCAGCCTACAACCGGTTAGGGCCATGGATCGACTTGAAGATCGTGTATTCGGGAAATGGTTTCTTCTGGCTCTTTTTACTAGCTATTATGATGTCCGTTGCTTTGCTAGGCGGACTTTATCCTGCCTTATATGTCAGCAAATTCTCCACACAGCAAATTTTTAGGCAGAAAATTAAATTAAGGGGCTCCAATCTATTTACCAGGATCTTGCTAATCCTGCAAATGGTATTCTCCACTATGGCATTAGTACAAGGCATCTTATACGTACAAAACAGTCAGCTCCAAAGTGAATATCCTTTAGGTTTTAACAAGGATCAAATAATAAGCATCCCCCTATCCGGATCAGCAGGATTAGAAAGTTTGGTTAATACCATCAGGCAAAATAACAGGGTTCAAGGGGTAGCTTTAGCGAGTCACCATATTGGTTATGGCATGTCCTACGCCGACGTAAATCACCTTGATAATGAGACCGACGTGCGATGGTTCGAAGTAGATGATGATTACTTTGAAGTGATGAACATGGAACTTGTAAAAGGCCGTTCCTTCAATAATACTAACCAAGCCGATGCCATTTCCTCCATTGTCGTGAATGAGGAGTTTATGAAAACATTCGGCCTACAAATTCAGGATGAAGTGGATATCGATACCGGGCAGTATACCATAATTGGTGTGATCAATGATTTTTACCCTTTTGGGCTATGGCGTGGAGAGCAATCCAAACCCGCAGCATTCAAACTGGTAAAGGGAGACTATAATTATCTCTTAGTGAATGTTGGCGACCACAAGAGTGAATTAGATGCTTATTTAAGGAGTGAATGGCACAACTACTTTCCTGACGCCCCTTATGAACCGGAATTGGACAACCAACAAGTATATCTGTCTGAATTGCTTTCCAATAACATGTCTTTTCTAAGTTTTTTCCAGGCTATTGTGGCGATATTCCTAGCTGTCAACGCATTATTCACTGTGGTATCCATAAGTATCATGAATCGAAAAAAAGAAATTGGTGTGCGTAAGGTTATGGGAGCAAGCTTAGCACAGATCCTGGTATTGTTTGGAAAAGGAGTGCTGCTTCTAGTAAGCATCTCACTAGTATTGGGTGTAGTACTCGGAAATTATATGTCAGAGTTGTTTCTTGACTTGATGTTCTCGGTGCACTCCCACCTCAGCTTAGGGACTGTAATAACCGCTTCCCTGGTGCTTTTCGGAGCGGCGTATCTTACCATAGGTTATAAAGTAGTTAAAGCCGCCAATGGCAACCCTGTGGATTCGTTGAGGTATGAGTGATAAAATATATTGTACAATATTAAGTACAACTTAGGCCTTTTTGACTAAATTCGTCTAATGGAAATAACTACTTATTCAAACTTTCGTCAAAATCTAAAATCATTTTTAGATATGGTGTTAAATACCCGAGCACCTTTATTCGTATCTCGCGCCAAAGGAGAGGATGTAGTGGTCATCTCAAAGTCCGATTATGAAAGTATGCAGGAAACGTTGTATCTTCTGAGCAGTTCAAAAAATGCAGAAAGATTATTTAGGGGCATTAAGGAATACAAAGAAGGTAAAGGTGAAAAACGTGAGCTTTTGAATTAATGGAAGTGATCTTCCTCAGTCCTGCCTGGGAGGACTATCTTCATTGGCAAAAAACCGATAAAAAAATACTCAAGCGGATTAATGAGCTTATAAAACAGTGTCAGAGAACACCTTTCGAAGGTATCGGAAAGCCAGAGCCGCTAAAAGGAGACCTATCAGGATGGTGGTCCAGAAGAATTGACCAAAAACATCGATTAGTATATAGAAAAGAAGAAAAGGGACTTTACATTCTACAATGTCGAAAACATTATTGAACTACTGAGCAATGTAGAATGCCATTTAAAAATTAGACCAAAAATATACGATAAGCTACATGGATTCGATATTCTCTTCTTCCACTTTCCAGGTATGATCCGAAAGCAATTTTACAGAAGCTATATGCTTATGTGGCATACTTTTACCCCATTCTTTAGGAGATATCACTGAAAGCACCTGACTGCCGTCTTCCTTTTCGTAGAGGTGGTAATCATGCCCGATGATGGGCTCAAACTTCATTTCTGCCTCATAGATTCGTTCCGAAATGTCAACTCGGGTCTTAACCTCTTCAGCCTGCCTCACAAGGACCTTTACCTGCTCATAAATTTTTTCGAGTTGGGTCTGTGATTGCTCATGCATGGCCGCCACCGCCCTACCCTTTATTTTTCCTTTGTCTTCAGGCTTGATTAAAGCACTTCCCGCATGGTGGGCATAAGGTAAGGTGGATGGCGTGGTTGTGATTTTATCTCGCAACTGCTCCAGCTCCTCATCCGACATGATCATTACATTACCAGGCGTGTTATTTTTCATCGGTTCTCTTTTCTATTGACTTTAGTCGTCAGACCACTGCGAGTGGTCTGACGACTATTCTAACAAAAGAAGCTACTCTCTGTTTTAAAATCATGCTTGAATTATCTACTCATCAACCTAAACCGGTACATTTTAAAAATCATTCGTTTCGAAAAGAGTTTCATACGAAGAAATCCGAAGTGGAGGTTTGGAATTGGCTCAACGATCCGAAAACATTTACTGACAATCAAGTTTGGCCTTACAAGGTAGAATTCGTTAAGGAAGACCACCACAAAACCGATTTCGAGGAGGGTGTTTTTAACACGCACCATGGTCCACTAATGTCGTTCTCAGGGATATTGGGTGAAATAAAAGAAGGTTACCGGGATTTAAAGTATTTGTACGGAAGCTACTTTCTCTCGATGCGATGGATCCGACCACAAAGATTGCAATTTTGGACTGACAGTATGGATCAGGGCACGAAGGTGACTTTACAATTAGATACTTATGTCACCCCAGGATTTTATGGTATTTGGAACTGGAGCCAGGGTCTTTTCTGGGGTAGATTCGGTAGGTGGATGAATCGATCACTCAGGAAGAGAAAGTAAAACTACAACCCCACTCCCTGTGCCATTAACGTAGCAAGCAAGGGTATAATGATCAGAAGGCCCAATTCTACCTGAATGATACGTTTGACGTATGCCGGCACTTTAATGAGGTCATCCATTTTTCCCTTTCTGTTTTTAAAATAGAAGATCGTAGGCCAAAGTGATAATACACCTACTACTATAAACAGCCCCACTTTAGCATGCATCAAAGGATTAGCTGTATAAAATTCAGCTGATTTACCAATACCGAGCCACAGGTAAAGCCCTGCACCTACCACAACCAATGAAAACGCTCCATAAAAGCCATCAAGAACAAACATTCGCTTAATCACAGACCGTTTTAATTCATTTTGGACCAATACCAACTCTGCGAGCACCATACCGAATACAATGAGGATGCCTATAAAGTGAATATAGCGGGTAAGAACAAGTTCAGTCATGCAGCAACGGTATCGCGTTTTATATGTATTGCAGCCTTCTTTTTAAGGAAATTTAAGCTAATTCTATTAAAGTCTTCAGGGCTATCAATATTACAGATGTGACCAGCCCCATGCAGTATGCTTAGATCGACCTCAGTATGATAGCTAGCAAACGCTTTAGCAGCTTTAAGAAAAACATAGTCGTCCGAGCCCATAATCACCAAAGCAGGAAAGTCGATCTTCTGATAGTAAAACCGCTTCAGTGTGAGAAAGAAGGTAGAATAAAGTCCCAACCATCGCAGATACTCTTCATTACTGATTTTTGTGGCATGTATCTGATACACACGTCTGGAGAGCTGATGCCTTTCTTTCGGCATAAGGAGTTTGGAGAATACCCGATACATCTGCGGATAACTCAGGAAAAGATTAAAAAAACGGGCTAAGTGTATGAATCCCCTAACCAGAATATTAGCCTTAAATACCCCTCCTGTTAAGATTACACTCTCTACAAGTTCTGGTTGGCGCATGCTTAGGTCCTGGATCAATACGCTTCCAAAAGAGAGCGTTACGAAGTGTGCCTTCCGTATTTCTTCAAACTCCAATACTTTTAAAATATCATCCGCGATAAGTTCGAAGGTATAGCGTTTTTTGGTAGGTAGAATATTTTTTGATTTACCATGATCCCTGAGATCCATGGCTAATACGTTAAACTCTTTTTTAAAGATCTCCCACTGACTTTGCCAGGCTGCACTTCCTCCACCGGCCCCATGAATGAAGACTACCCAAGGCTTATGTGTGTTATGCTTAAAAACCTGATAATGAAGCATAGAATAAAAACAGTGATTGCCTCAAATGGTTGTAAGCGCAACCATTTTATAAAACTCTATGGCAAAGAAGGTCGGGTTCGCGAACTATCACTCATTTTTTAATGTCTCTACAGGGCTTGCCTTGGCTGACTTCACAATGGTGCCACTCGTAGTAATTATACCAATGGTGAAAATAAAAAGCCCACAAAGAATAATTGGGATCAACGTGACTGGAACATGCTGTGTATAGATCTCCTCCATCAAAGTAAACGTCAAGAAATATCCACATGTACCTCCCAATATCATAGCTACACCTAGTATAATCGCAAACTCCTTGTTGATCAATTTGACAATGCTACTTACTGAGGCTCCCAATACTTTTCTAACACCAATTTCTTTAGTTCGTTTTTCCACATTTAAACTGGCCAGTGCAAATATTCCCGACACTGACAGTATACATCCCAACACGGTGAGAAATAGAAAAATCTTCTTAAGATTTTGATTTAAATCATTAGCCTCAGCAAAAACGATGTCCTCTTGTAAAGAACTTCTAAACGGCTTATTCGGAAAAATTGACTTCCATTGTTTCTCTAGTTCGTCCTGAACTTCAAAAATATCACCTCCTGCAACTCTGAAAGCCATAAGCTGATACTGCTCAGGTTTAGCCATACGGTAAAAATGATCTTTTTTCATTCCTGCACGATCGGACAGATCACTTAAATGATTTTTTACCACGCCAATTACATTATAGGTCACCCCTTGAAATAGGATTTGTGTATTTAAAGGATCAACCAGCTGATGTTGATTCATAAAGTTCTGGTCAACAATAGCCGCACTTTCAAAGTCAATTTTGCTCTCCTCTAGGAAATCCCTTCCCTCGACAAACTCAAGTCCCATTACGTCAAAGTAATTTGCTCCTACTTCGTAGACATAAGAAGTAAATTCATTCGTATCGATTTTAAATGGATTTCTATAAGCTCCAAAACCAAAATGATGATCCGCAACTGCTAAATTTTCAATTTTTGCGTTGGTCAGAGCTACGGTTTTAAAAAGTTGATACTCCTTTTCGCCTTCAATCCTTACAATAAAAACGTTCTCTTTATCGTAACCAAAAGAAACCTTTTGCTGGTATCCAGCATTCTGGGTGAAGAAAATTCCTGCGACCAGAACAATTACAGAAAGCGAAAACTGCATGGCTAATAGTACTCTTGTAAGCGGATTGGTACCTTTGATTCGTAAATTTCCTTTAAGCAAAACTACAGGTCGAAACTTACTATTGAATAGTGCCGGATAAGCGCCAGATAATATAGCACTCAAAAACAATATAATGGCTAGCGAGATGAACAGATTAATACCATTTAAGTCAGCAAGGCCATAAGCAAGACCCCACATAGCCGCGAATTCCGGCACAATAAATTGGGCGACAAGCAATCCAACCACAATAGAAATTGTTACCGTAATGGTCATTTCCAGAAGGAATTGACTTACAATCTGCGAGCGTGCCGCACCCACCACTTTTCTTACACCTATCTCCTTAAGCCTTTTTACTGTTAAAGCGATAGTAGTGTTGGTAAGATTAAAGCAGGCAATAAGTAAAATAATTGAACCTAGTGTTATAAAGACCAATAGGGGCACAAAAGAAATCGGCAGACTAAAATACGACCAATTTAGCTCATCAGGATCTAATTTTGCTGAGAAAGGTATAAGCTCATATTTAAGAGTTTTGGCATCTCTCTTGGCCTCATTTCTTATTTTGACGTACTTGTCTAACTGTTGTGCAATTGACTCTCGCTGACTGATATCTGTCAATTTAAAAGCTACGGAGGCGTCTCTCCATTGTCCCCAGCTATCTACTTGCATATTGTGGACGTCAATAAAATTCTCAACCCGTATTAGAAAATCGAAATAGAACGTAGAATTTAAAGGAACCTCATTTAGCACTCCACCCACAATCAACTCGTATTCCTTATTGCGCATTTCCACCACCATGAGCTTGCCAATAGGGTCTTCGTCAGGGAAGTACTTGTCAGCCATTTTCGTGCTTAGAAAAATCGACTTTGGATCACTGAAATTTTTAACCGAACCCCACTTAAGATTGAAATTAAAGATCTCAAAGAAGTCTTCATCGGCAAACGATATGGATTCTTGAAACGACTCTTTTCCATAACTCACATACGCATCGTCTCCCAAGTATCGCGTAAAAGTTTCAATCCCGCTTATATCCTCAGAAGCTATAGGAGGCATGACCATAGGCGCCACAAGATTTTTGTCAACGCTTCCATCATCTCGCTCCAGATAGTGTACAAGTTTAACCGTATTGGATAAATCTGTGTCTTTAAAATAGTAGTCAAACTCAATATTGAATGCCAAAAGGAGATAGGCCGTTATACAACAAGCCAAGGCTATGCCCATTCCAAGTGTATTGATAAGTACGTAGCTCTTATTCTTCGATAAGTTTCTTAATGCTACTTTGAAGTAATTCTTAAACATGCCATAATGATTTAATCGTTCAAAGCCCTCTGCAGGACGAATAATACTGGGTCTGAACAGTAGAAGTACATCTTTCACAAATAGACGGTCGGCTTTTGTCTTACCTACACGCTCTACCCTGTCGTCGTATATTTCTATCAGATCACCTTCAATGTATTTTTTTAGTTGCGGGTGGCAAAACCACCTGAAAAATCTTAGGAATAGTTTAGGAGGACTCGTATTGTTAACCTTCACCTAGTTTGAGTAGGCTATTTTTAAATCAAGCGCTACCTGGGGAATCGCATCCCATAGGTTATTCCTACTATTTCGAACAAATTCCAAAGCACGCTTGCCACTCGCTGTTATGTAAAAATATCTCTTCGGCCGACCGGCGCGCTCGGCCGTTGACTCCCCTTCTTTTGATCTTAAGTACCCTTTATTCTCCAACCGCTTTAACGCCGATTGTAACGCACCAACACTCACATTTCGGTTCAGCCGCGTTTCAATATCATTTTTTATGGATACCCCATAGGCCTCTCCATAGAGCACGCCCACCGTAAGCATAACCACTTCCTCAAATTCACCTAACTGATACTTCTTCATCCTGAAAATAAATTCCTATTTGTAGTAATACGGGTTAATCCAATAATAGTTTCCTATTTGTAGTGTTTAATTTTAATCGTCTTTATCGGTGATGCTAAAAGACTTGTTTATATTCGATCATGAGATGGCTCATCTTTTTAACGGTAGCGGCTCCCCTCTTCTCGGAAGACCATGCGATCTACTTATCGCTTGTTGATGTGGATCTAAATGCACAAAAAATTACGATAAAAGTTTTTTCCGATGATCTGGAAGACTGCCTAAAGAACTTCGATCCCAACTATACTTTCTTTAAAGATTCCAGCAGAAATCAAGAGAAATTGGAAAACTACTTTCAGCAAAGGTTGCTGCTAGCTATAAACGGTGAATCTGTAATATTCTCATTCTCCGGAGCTTCAGTAGAGAACGACGCACATTTTTTGGTATTTAGTTTTCAATACCCAAAATCAATATCAACTGTAAAGGTGAAAGCAGATTTCTTTATGGAATTATTTCCTACCCAAAGCAATGTCATCAACTTAAAAAATGGCCAGGAACAGCTCTTCCTCAGGTTGACCAAAGGTAAGTCGGAAGGGCAGGTCGATTTTTAATCGTTAAACAGGTCAATTAAAATAGAACTGGTAACGTTTACGCTAGTCTCAATGGATTCTCGGGGTTCGGGATAATAAAAAGGAGAATGCAATCCTGGTAAGTCATTATTGTCGATTTTCTCTTGTGAAACTGTACCCAACCAAAATAGCACCGTAGGTACCTTGTCCTCCGTACTTCCGTACATGGCAAAGTCCTCCCCAACAAGTTGTGGTTCCGCATAAACTACATTTTGCTTGCCTAAAGATTCTTCAGCAGACTTTACAACTCTTTTAGTCAACTCCGGATGATTGTAATTGGCAGGAGTAAACTTTTCGGGAATGTTTACTTGTGGCCATTTCTCTTTAGGTAAACCTGCCGCCATAGCTGTTCCATTGCATACTTCCTTTATCCTTCGGTGTATGAGCTGACGTACTTCCTCTTTAAAGGTACGGACGGTAAGTCTTAACTTTACTTGGTCTGGAATAATATTACCCACGGTTCCCCCCTGGACTGCTCCGACCGTTACCACCGCATCGTCAATAGGTTTTACATTACGGCTCACAATCGTCTGAAGTTCCATAATGATCATACTGCTGATAACCACTGGGTCAATGGACATATGAGGTGATGCCCCGTGAGCCCCCACACCAAAAACGTCAATATCGATCATTTCGGTGTTGGCCATAGTGTAGCCATCGGCAACTCCGATTTGCCCGGCTTTGATCGTTGGGCTGCTATGTAGCCCTAGGCCATAATCAGGTACGCCGAATTTGTTATAAAGTCCAGCTTCCAACATCATCCGCGCACCAGCACCAATCTCTTCCGCAGGCTGACCGATTAGCATCAAAGTCCCTTTCCACTCCTTTTTATGAGCAGCCAGTACCCTGGCTGTGCCCAGCCAAGTGGTCATGTGCACGTCGTGCCCACATGAATGCATGGCTCCCACTTCATTACCATTAAGCATCACGGTTTCCCTGCTAGCATATTCTAATCCTGTTTTTTCGGGCATTGGTAAAGCATCCATATCTGTTCGATACAAAATTGTAGGGCCTTTCCCGTTTTTAAGAATTCCCACTATGCCATAACCACCAAAATTTTCCGTCACTTCAAACCCTACTTTACGTAATTCCCAAGCCAGCACTTTGGCCGTTTTTTCCTCTCTTAATGATATTTCTGGAGTTTGGTGTCGCTCTTTATAGAATTCAACCAAGAAGTCAAGGTCATCTGCAATCCAAACTTCAATAGGTCGAATCGGTGTAGAGGCGGATAATGAAAAAAACAGAAACAGTAACAGCAGAAGTCTGATCATAATCAAATCGTCTAATTATTTCTAAATTACGTTTTTCTGAAATTTTTCCCATTCCTGTAATAAACTTAAGTCGAAAAGGTACTAGTGGGTGAATTTGGATAAATAATGACCTTAGCTGCACAGAAAGAGATATTTGAGAACTGGTTGTCAAACCATAAAGGGCTTCTCTTTAAAGTGGTTAGAGCCTATGCCTTTAATGCTGATGATCAAGACGATCTGTTTCAGGACATCTGCATCCAAGTTTGGGCTTCGGTGCCCAACTTTAAAAAGCAGTCTGCTGTTTCTACCTGGCTATACAGAATAGCATTGAATACAACCTTCAAATGGATAAGAAAAGAGAAGAAGTTCAATAAGCAAAAAGACCAGGAACATCCCGGTCACATTTTACACGACGCCATGACCGAATCGGATGATCGGTTGGATTGGTTATACAATGAGATAAAAAAACTCGATGAAGTGGATCGGTCAATTACCCTTTTGATGCTGGATGGATACAGCTACAAAGAAATGTCCGAAATGCTCGGAATTACAACAAGCAACATCGGCGTGAAAATAAACAGGATCAAAAAACATTTGATCACTCAATCAGAACACTATGAAAAGCAAGCTAGCTGATAACATCCGGAACCAAAACTATGGGCAAGCTAATAAACCTGATGACCATGGAGTTTAAAGAATTAAAAAAGATTTGGGACACACAAAATAATAAACCTATGTATGTAATAGATGAAACTATGATGCACCGGAGGGTGATCAAAAAAAAGAATAGTGCGGCATTCAGAGTTAATCTCGCTGAATTTATTGGTATTGGAGCTAACTTATTCTCCGCGAGTATAATAGCCAGCGCTATGCTGTACAAAGGGAATGAGAACGTATTTTCTTTTTCTATGATGATAGCCATGTTCGCAGCTGCAGTACTCATTGGAATTTCCAGGTTCAGAAGAAAGAAAAATGAAAATCGATTTGACCGATCTACCATGGGAGAGTTGAAACATGCGTTAGCTAACGCCACGTATCACGTGAGATTCAATACCGGCCTTTTGATCTTTGCGAGTTTGGTAGTAATACTCACGGTGGCGAGTATCTTCGATACAGAAAACAGTCTATGGCTTCTGCCTTTGATAGTTGTGTTTTTTGGAGTAACCGGATGGGGTGCACGCTGGGAACACCGATGTTTTGTTCGAAAGAAAGCAGAACTGGAACAGCTAATGATAAAGTTACAAGAGGAACCTGAATCAAAAACTTGAAATCAAAACTTTAAAAGTGCATAATCCCTAAGTTGGTATGTAGTAACCGTAGTAAGCATGGAGGTAGCTATTTCTACCTCCTCAGTTACGTTTTTAACAGGTACATCCCGACTGATCAACGATTGGCCGCAAACCGTTAGCTGTACGCCAGCCTTCTTTAGTTCCCGAATAAGGGGTAAGTTGGGATTATCGACGCCAAACCTCTTTTTAAAAAGGCGATTATCCATGACCGCATAGGTGGCCGAACCGTGGATGGCCAAAACCACTTTCATTCGATTCATGTCTGCTCCACTGACTGCATGCAGGTTTAGCATACGAGCCACATTGTTTAACCCCCAGGCCACTTCATCTGAGTTTTCTGCACCCGTCACTACACCAACTACGATCTTATATTCTACTTCTCCGTCTGCCACTACGGTAGCATCTGGGATCTCGTAAATGCCGCCGTAGTTTTTAATTACCGGATTCACTCTTTTTTGAGCGTGTGACGCTAAAGTCAAAAGCCACAGAAGACCCATTGTGAATAATCTCATAATTCTAAAATTCATAGTATTTAAATGGAGTACAACAAGCGTCCATAGCCACATCATACTTCCCCACATATTCAATTTTATCTAAGGGTGGCCCTAAGGTAATCCCGACTTTAGCGGCATTGGGAACAAGCTTCAAAAAACGATCGTAATACCCCATACCGTAGCCTATACGATTGCCTTCTTTATCAAAAATAATAAGGGGCACCAGCACCACATCAATCTCATTAATATCTGCCATATCTGCACCAATCGGTTCAGGTACGTGCCACTTATTCTTTTCGAACTTGGTGTTGGAGTCAATTTTATAATGCTCTAAAATACCCTTAGGCTTGGTTTTGGAAGTAACAAATTGAACAGATGGTTGAAGCTCCATCAAAGCTTTCATAATACCGAATGTATCTACCTCGTTCTTCTCATTGATCCCCATAAAAAGATGAATGGTTGTACTCCTTTCCATGGGCAGCTTGGCAAGAAGTAAATTGGAAAGCAACTGGTTTCTGTGGTTTAACTCAGAAGCACTGAGAAACAATCTTTTTTCGAGATAAACTTTCCTGAGTGTATGCTTATCAACCATTAACTACATAAAACCGGTAATCAAACGGGTCAAAATACGTAATTAATTGATCAATGAACTGCGGGTTTTCCAAATAAAAATTGAGGAAGTTATCGGTGCGCTCTTGCAGCCCTCCATTAGGAAATAGATAGTCAAGCACCGCTTCTACTTGTCCAACTTTCTCCGATTGACGCCTTTTCTCTGCACGTACAAATTTCTTTTCGATCAGTTCTAATCTATGCTTTGTACGTGCTTGTTGCGCTTCTACATGAGCAGTAAGTGTTGAATCGATGACAGCGGCCTGCTCACGAATGCGGTAAAACATATCTATGACCTCTTGTACCTGCCCATTTAACCGAACTTTATGGTCTGCATTACTCACGACGATATCAGCAAGAAGTGCATGTTTTTCTTTAAACAGGTCTTCAATAGTCAAGTTGGTTTTCTCAAACTTCTTATGAATATATTTGGGAACAACCATGGCAAAATTCCGAGGCATCAAAATGGGAAATTGCTCCTTATAATGATCAAAAATTGGTTTCAATTGAAGCCAATAGGCTAGTTCTGATGGACCTCCTACGTAAGCCAGGTTAGGTAAGATAACCTCTTGGTAAAGTGGTCTTAGTATCACGTTAGGGCTGAACTTTTCCGGTTCAGCGTCAATGGCCCGTAAAAGTTCTTCTTTCGTGAGCTTAATAGTAGAATTAAGTACTTCGTAACCTGAATCAGTAGCTTCAATACGCTCCCTAAGACCATCCGACAAGTAGAAGAAATTCACCGCACGGCTATTTACCTGAGTTTTATAGCCGAGGTTGTTGATTTTTTCTGTGGCTCCATTGACCAGGTCAAATGCAGAATGATCAATCAGGTCATCTTTAATAACCTCTTTGAACAATGATTTCAAAGATCGATCATCAGCGTCAATCACAACCAGACCATAATCCCCAAAAAGATGATTCATATAGCTTCTTACAGCCGAAGCGAGGCTCCTTTCCTTGTACGCCCTTTTAAAGAACTCTGGCGCTCCGGGCACAGTATCAATGAACTCCTGAAAACCTTCCAATTCAAAGCGACCTACCGCACCTGTTTGATCGGTTGCCCAGCGATATTTCTTGCCATCAAATCTAAAGTGATCAATCTCCTCAAAGTCGTGATCCTCCGATGCCATCCAATAAACGGGAATAAAAGCGCTGTCAGGATACTTTTTTTTCAGCTCTTTGCAAGTGTTAATGACTGTAACGATCTTGTAGATGACATAAAGCGGGCCTGTGAAAAGGTTAAGTTGGTGGCCTGTAGTGATCGTGAATGAGTTATTCTGAGAGAGGGATTTGAGGTTGGTACTAACCTGGTCTGTAATTGTCTGGTCCTGGTATTGATTTTCAAGAGCCTGACAGAGAATTTTTCTGCGCTCGGCCGAAAACTTCTTGGCTTCAATCTGAGCTTTAAAATTCTCAATACTCGGAAACCGGCCATAAAAGGGTTTTAGTTGATCTGCACCTTCGATGTAATCCAAAAAAAGTTTACCGAATTTGTTGGTTGTGCGTAGATCTACTGTTTTCAAAGTCATTGGCTCAGTAATTAGGTCGGGTACATTTTCTTAAACTGAAATCCCTAATTATTGGTTCTGAAAAATTACAGTATCGGTACACCATGTAAATCAAACTCTGTGGCATCTGTTATTTTTACATTTGCAAAGTCGCCTATCCTTAGATGATTGGTATCTGACGTGACAATTACTTCATTATCTACCTCGGGAGAATCATACTCAGTTCGCCCTATGAAGTTGCCTGATTCCTTCCTGTCAATAAGCACCCTGTAAGTATTCCCGATCCGCGTTTGGTTAATATCATAGGAGATCTGTTCCTGAACCGCCATGATCTCATTGGCCCTCTCCTGTTTTACCTCTTCAGGCACATTATCTTCAAAATTATGAGCATGGGTATTTTCTTCATGGCTGTAAGTGAAGACACCTAGTCTTTCAAATCTTGATCTTTCTACGAAGCCCCGCATCTCTTCGAAATCAGCCTCGGTCTCACCCGGATACCCAGCGATCAACGTTGTTCTTAATGCAATGCCAGGTACTTTTTCGCGTATGGTCTGAATAAGTTCTTCTTGTTTTTCCCGGGTTGTTCCTCTACGCATATGCTTTAATATGACAGTGGAGCCGTGCTGTAAAGGCATATCCAGATAATTACAAATGTTTTCACGCTCTCGCATCACATCCAAAATATCTAACGGAAAGCCTGTCGGGAAAGCATAATGGAGCCGAATCCAGTCAATTCCTTCAACATCTGAAAGGCGCTGTAATAACTCTGCCAGATTCCTTTTCTTGTAGATATCCAGTCCATAATATGTGGAATCCTGGGCAATTAATAGCAACTCCTTAGCGCCGTTCTTCACGAGATTCCTGGCCTCTGCTTCTATTTGCTCAATAGGTTTAGAAACATGTTTCCCCCGCATTAGTGGTATTGCACAAAAAGAACATGGGCGATCGCAGCCCTCTGAAATTTTGAGGTAGGCGTAGTGGTTAGAAGTGGTTAAAATTCTCTCGCCTACTAATTCATTTTTGTAGTCTGCCTTAAACTTCTTCAGAAGTAGTGGTAACTCCATAGTACCGAAAAAAGCATCTACCTGTGGTATTTCTCCTTCTAAGTCATCACGATACCGCTGAGATAGGCAACCAGTCACATAAAGTTTATCAATCATGCCCTCCTCTTTGGCGTCAGCATACCTAAGGATGGTATCAATAGACTCCTGCTTGGCATTGTCAATGAAGCCACAGGTGTTTACAATAACTACGTTGGCATCATCCTTTTTAGACTCATGCGTGGCATCGATCTGGTTTCCTTTTAACTGGGTAAGCATCACCTCCGAATCAACCAGGTTCTTTGAACATCCCAGAGTAACAATGTTTACCTTATCTTTTGGTTTCGTCTTCACAATCCCTTCTCTTTTTGCGAGATGCAAAGCTAGCGATACATAAGCTTATTTACGAATCACTCCCATATCATTCAAATGCAGGCAGGCTTTTGTACTTTCGCGGCGTATTTAGCGTTAAATCCATCTATATTTGCGCTTCATGAAGAAAGGCTCCTTATTTATCTTAGCCTGTATAGTAGCTTTAGCTGCCTGTCAGGACGAAGCTGATTGCACGAGTGTAACCACAAATTTTGCTAACCTTCAATTTTATGAGCTTGAAAGCGGTGAAACTGATACGGCGGTAGTTGTCAACAGCATAAAGCCAATTGACTCTGATAGCATACTAGTTAGTGAAACTACTATTATCGGAACCATTCAATTACCTCTAAATGCAAATGAAGCATCAACGGCCTTTGTATTTGAAACAGAATTTGGACGAGATACACTTGTTTTAAGTTACAAGGTAAGTACACGGTTAATTTCTGAAGACTGTGGATTAGAAGTGCTTTTTACTGAATTGGAAAGTATTAGAAATGATTTTGACTCTATTCGAATAGTCAATGACATTCTAGTTGAAGATATTAATGAAGACATTCGGATTTACAATTAGCCTACTCATCGTTTTTGCTAGCATTGGCCTGGGCCAGACTGAAATCGCTATACACCCCGATTCCGTCAAAGGTAAGTATATACCTACCGGGATTAGAATAGGCGCGGAGTTGATAAATATTGGACGCTCAGCGTCCAATACCGACCTTTCTGAGTATACATTCACTGCTGATATCGACTTTAATAGATTTATTTTTAACGTAGAGTTTGGCACCTATGACCGGTCTTTTGATGACCGGGCAGGTTCATTGTATTCTGTTTCAGGAACCTATTTCCGAATTGGACCTGATATTAACTTCCTAAAAAGAGACCCTGATAAAAGTGTGCTTTTCTTTGGACTCAGGTACGGCTGGACACAACTTGACGATGAACTGACTTATATAAATACAGGATCTGTGTTTACTAATGAGAAACGATCAATTAGTAACTCTAGCCTTACTACGAATTGGGGTGAACTGGTGACTGGCCTTAAAGTTAAAATATGGAAAGTGTTGTGGCTTGGTTATACAGCGCGCTTTCGGTTTGGCGCTGATAATTTTGAACGCAATGAACTCATTCCTCACTACATACCAGGCTATGGCAGAGCTGATAAAACGGTAAGCTGGGCTTTCAATTATTGGTTGATGGTTAGACTTCCTCTTCGCAAAGCGCCGGTGGTTCTTTTTGATAAGCAATAATCTCCGCAGGTTATTCCGTATACCTGGGCCTGATATTATTTACAATAACAATAATCCTCAGCTCCATTCTTGTAGCAAGTTACAGTAAAACAAGAGGACAAAAGGTTTATGACCTTTTAATGGAAGGCTTAATTCTGACTCCGGCAGTATCCCTTGCTACTGTTTTAATTAGGAAGCAACGCAACTACTTCTTAAAAAAGGAATCGACAAATTCCATTTTATTGAAGACTTGAAGGTCATCTACTTTTTCACCCACTCCAATATACTTAACTGGAATTTTAAATTCATCGGAAATACCGATAACTACACCACCTTTAGCCGTGCCATCTAGCTTGGTGATAGCCAATGACGTGACTTCAGTAGCTTTAGTAAACTCGCGAGCCTGAAGCGCTGCATTTTGACCTGTACTACCATCCAATACTAAAAGTACCTCGTGTGGTGATGATTCAATGAATTTCTGCATTACTCTTTTTATTTTGGTCAGCTCGTTCATTAGATTCACTTTAGTATGTAGCCTGCCGGCAGTATCTATTATTACTATATCGGTACTATGCTCAACACCGTACTTTACGGCATCATAGGCCACTGCAGACGGATCCGTGTTCATACCTTTGGCAACTACGGGTACACCTACACGTTCACCCCATAGTTTCAACTGATCGACCGCAGCGGCACGGAATGTGTCAGCCGCACCAAGCGCTACATTCAATCCTTTGGCTTTGAACTGGGCAGCCAACTTGCCGATGGTAGTAGTTTTACCGACACCATTAACCCCTACTACCATCAATACGTAAGGTCTCGTATCTGACGGAATTGAAAAGTCTTCTAAATCTTCAGAGTTGTTCTCCAGGAGAAGTCCGGCTATTTCCTCCCTCAAGATAGAATTTAATTCGTCCGTACCAAGATATTTATCTTTCGCTACTCGCTCTTCAATACGTTCAATGATTTTAATTGTGGTGTTTACACCCACGTCTGAAGTAATCAAAACCTCCTCAAGTTCATCAAGAACTTCGTCATCAACTTTTGACTTACCAACGACTGCCTTTCCAAGTCTGCCAAAAAAACTCTCTTTGGTCTTCTCCAATCCCTTATCAAGAGATTCTTTTTTTTCCTTTGAGAATAGTCCTCCAAATAGGGCCATGATCGGTTGATTAATTAGTTAAGTAAAAAAACAAAAAAGTCCCATTCTTTCACAAAGAATGGGACCCTTGATAAATTGTTATTTAAATCCTTTAGCTTTTTGCCAAGGTCTCTTTTACCTGATCTAAAGGGACCATTTCTTCTTTAAAAGTATAAGCCCCGGTTTTTTCGGATTTTACCGCTCTGATAACTTTTGCGAAGTTCTTGCCTTCTCCCTTTTGAAGTGATGCTACTACTTTCTTTGCCATGATTACTTAATTTCTTTGTGAACGGTCATTTTCTTCAAGATGGGATTGTATTTCTTCATCTCAAGTCTATCAGGGGTATTTTTCCTGTTTTTGGTAGTAATGTATCTGGAAGTACCCGGCATACCGCTTTCTTTATGCTCTGTGCATTCCATTATTACCTGAACCCTATTGCCTTTTTTAGCCATGATTCTTCTTAATTAATGCTTAAACCAGAATGTTGCCGTTAGCCTTAGCTTTCTTCAAAACAGCAGTTATTCCATTTTTATTTATAGTACGGATCGCTGAGGTAGAAACTTTAAGTGTAATCCACTTATCTTCCTCAGGGATATAAAACCTCTTCCTTTGAAGATTAGGGTAAAACCTTCTCTTCGTCTTGTTATTAGCATGCGATACGTTATTACCTACCCTTGCTCTCTTTCCGGTAATTTGGCAGACTCTTGACATCTTTCTATTAGTTAAAAATAATCGCGTTTCTTTTTTGGGTTTGCAAATATCGTTAAAAGCAATTCAATTATCAAATTGAAATTTGAAATTTCTCATCAGCTATCAAATAGGGAAATCCTTTTGCAGAATAAAATTATTCTGCTGCTGAATCATAGTTTAAATTGAATAGGCCTACATTCCTCTATTTTGCGCTTTGTTCTTAAACCATGTCTGAACAAAATATGTTAAAAATAGTGTCTGAATGGTTAATTTTGGGCTTTCAGACAAACTTAATGATCTAATGGAAGTACTTAGCTCGAGCAAGGAAGCAATAGAATTAGAAAATAAATATGGCGCTTATAACTATCATCCACTGCCGGTGGTACTGGCAAAAGGAGAGGGTGTCTATTTATGGGATGTTGAGGGAAAGAAATATTTTGATTTCCTTTCGGCCTACAGCGCCGTGAACCAGGGCCATTGTCATCCACGTATTGTAGATGCGCTAAAGGCACAGGCAGAAAAACTGACATTGACATCCCGGGCATTTCACAATGATGTTCTAGGAAGGTATGAAAAATTTATAGCCGATTTTTTCGGTTACGACAGGATATTGCCAATGAATACAGGCGTTGAAGGAGGCGAAACAGCGGTTAAAATCTGTCGTAAATGGGCTTATGAAGTCAAAGGTTTGCCAGAAAATAAGGCGAAGATATTGTTTGCCAATGGAAACTTTTGGGGACGAACGCTAGCCGCAATATCAACTTCAAATGATCTGGGCAGTTACAATAACTTTGGTCCATTCGTACCTGGTTTTGACCTTATTCCGTATAATGATCTCTCAGCGCTAGAAAAAGCGTTGGATGATCCGAATATAGCCGGTTTTATGGTCGAGCCTATTCAAGGTGAAGCGGGTGTCGTAGTTCCCGATGATGGCTATCTCAAACAAGCTTATACGCTATGCAAGGCTAAAAATGTACTCCTTATTGCAGATGAAGTACAAACAGGTATTGGAAGGACCGGTAAAGTCTTATGCAGCGAATACGATGAAATTAAACCTGATATCTTGATCTTAGGTAAAGCTTTATCTGGCGGAGTTTTCCCGGTTTCAGCCGTGTTAGCAAGCGATGAAATTATGATGACATTAAAACCCGGACAACATGGCTCTACTTTTGGTGGGAATCCACTGGCGTGCAGCGTTGCCATGAGTGCATTGGAGGTACTACGAGACGAAAAATTAACTGAAAATGCATACGATCTAGGTCTGATTTTTAGGAAAAGAATGAACAATATGATTCAAAATACTGAATTAGTCAATAAAGTTCGTGGTAAGGGTCTGTTAAATGCCATAGTAATTAACGACCACCCGGATAGCTCCACAGCCTGGGATATTTGTGTAGCCTTAAAAGACAACGGACTTTTAGCTAAGCCTACTCATGGCAACGTTATACGTTTTGCTCCACCATTGGTTATAACCGAGGATCAATTGCATGAGTGTTGCGATATAATTGAGAGTACAATAGCGGATTACGAAAAAACGCATTAACTTCATCACACTTTCAGTTGGCTACATATGAATACGGGCGGAATTAGTGACAAACAGTGGGCGCTCATTGCTCACCTTGGTACTTTAGCTGGATATATTATTCCTTTAGGTAATATTATCGTTCCATTGGTGGTTTATGTATCTAAAAAGGATGAATCTGAATACATTGGAGAGCATGCAAGAGAATCGTTAAACTTTCAAATTACTTTTACTCTCTTGATTATTGCCGCAGTCATTACAATAGTTCTTATGGTGGGAATATTATTTTTAATTGTTCTACCGATAGTGAACCTTATATTTATAATTTTAGCAGCATTGGCCATTGATAAAGGAGAATTCTATCGTTATCCGTTGGCCATAAAGTTTGTTTAAGAGTTTTGGACTATTCATTCAGATCATCCGCTACAGAAAGTGAAAGAAAGATACTTTTGACGACTAATGCTCTTCATCTTTATGTAGATGGCGCCAAGTATTCGACTCCCTATGAAAAGGTAGTAGGTGTATGGTTGAGTACTCCTTCAGGATTTCTAGCAGGAAATACTTATGCCTGTAATCTTAATATAGAAGACGCCAAGCCTATTTACATATCCATTAAGAATTATGACGATGCCGGTAAGCTGATAGAACAGGTAAACCATTATAATTCATTTATAAGAGTGCTACACCTCCATCTTTGTAAAAAAAGTAAAGCACATTACTTCTTTGGAGTTAAACCTGCCAGTTATGCTGCCAAGCTAATTGTGCTACTGGCTGTGGTTATGGCTTGCGTTACGAGCTATTTTGTTTTCAACCTTAGTGGCCTTTTAATTTTGCCAGTAGGTGTGGCCCTCATGGTATCGGCTTACACTCTTCTCAGCTTTGGAATAAAGAGCTTTCCGAAGCTTTATGATCCGGATGAAATACCTTTGAGGCTTCTTCCAAATTAAAAACTTGTTTGCTCATGAATATTCGTCCGCGGAGAAATAGGAAAACTGCTGCTATAAGAGCCCTTGTAGAGGAAACAAAAGTATCATGTGATGATTTCATCTTTCCGTTATTTCTTATGGAAGGTGCAAATGAAAAATATGAGATCGATTCGATGCCAGGTATTTATAGGTTAGGGCAAGAACTCATGCTGAGCGAAATAGAGGAATGTCTTAATCTTGGAATTAAGGCATTTGATATTTTCCCTGTAGTAGATGAAAAGCACAAGGATAAAATTGCCTCTAAATCATATGAAAGCAGTTTCTTTTACTTGAGAGCATTAAAAAAAATCAAAAAGACTTTCCCCGAGGCTTGTATCATGACGGACGTTGCCATGGATCCCTATAGTTCCGACGGACATGATGGATTGGTATCTGATACCGGTGAAATAATGAACGACGAAACTCTTGAAATTTTAGGCAGAATGGCATTAGCCCAGGCAGAGACGGGGGTCGACATCATTGGCCCATCAGATATGATGGATGGACGCGTAGGTTATATCCGGGAGGAATTAGACGATAATAATTTCACAGATGTGTCAATCATGTCATATACCGCCAAATATGCCAGTGCATTTTATGGTCCCTTTAGAGATGCTCTTGATTCAGCGCCCAAGAATGGTGATAAAAAAACCTACCAAATGAATCCCGCAAATGTTCGTGAGGCTTTGATTGAAGCAAATCTGGATGTTGATGAAGGAGCGGACTTTCTAATGGTAAAACCCGCTCTCGCATATTTGGATATTATCAAAGCGCTTAAAGAAGATTATGACCAGCCAATTGCCGCTTACAATGTAAGTGGAGAATATGCAATGATAACAGCTGCTGCTGAAAAAGGGTGGCTGGATAAAACCGCAGCTATGAATGAAATTCTATTAAGCACGAAGCGGGCAGGTGCAGATATAATCCTAACCTATTTTGCTAAGGAATTTGCCTTGAATGCGAGGGCTTAAGGTTATTTTACACCTTCTCCTGGCGCATACTGTTCAAGGTCAGTTCATACCACCAGGCACGGTAAGGGTGGATTCAATATTTATTGATGTAACCGAAATAACTAATCTGAATTACCTTGAATATCTTCACTATTTAAAACTTGATTCTGCAAAAGAATACTACATAGAAGCCCTTCCTGATACAACGGTTTGGTATAAAATATATGACGACCCCTTGGCATCAGCATTTACCTACGATTATTTCAGAGGAGACGAGTTTAAAAACTTTCCAATTGTTGGAGTCACAAGCCAGCAAGCTGAAGCATATTGTCAATGGCGGTCGCAGGCAGTCAATCAAAAGCTTGATTCTCTGCCTTTCAAACTCAGGTACCACCTGCCCTCTCCAAAAGAATGGTATAGCATAGCGCTTTCATCATCTTCTTATCAGGTTACAAGAGATCTGGTAGATCTAAGTAAAATGAAATTTCCTCGATCTGACCTTTTGGAGATTAGGACTAAATCAACAACGGACCTGTCAATACCAAAGCTAAGACGGGAGCTCATCGGCTTCTATGAACGGAATTCTATCTTACTTTTTGAGAACCTCTCTACCAATGAGGAGTTTGAATTCAAAGGCTATTTAGGTATTGGAGCTGGCCCCAAACGATCATTATCAGGTAAAATCATTAATAACATTCGCGGCAATATTAGTGAGCTAACCAGTGAACCGAATATTGCTATGGGCGGCAATTGGACACTGACCTATGAAGAAACTCCTCCTGAAGTCCAGTTTATATATGAAGAACCTAGCGCTTTAATAGGGTTCAGATGTTTGTGTGAAGTGCTAGCCGAGTGACTGACCAATTTCCCTTATCTCAAAATCCTTACCTTGTCCGAATGCTACAATGTCATGTAAATTGTATTCTTCCAAAGTAGATAGATCTTTTAATCGAAAGTTGTCCCTCTCCAGAGACTTAATGATTTCAAACTCATAAACATCTCCGTAGTTAACCAAGCGATACCTCCACCCAACTCGCATGGCATTAAAGGAAAGCCCTTTCATAGGTCGTCCTCTCTTTCGAGCATTAAAATCGACGCTTGTGGCACAATAAAATATTTGTCATCTTCATAAACCACTTCAATGGCCCCTTTTTGTAAGAAAATTGCTAAATCACCTTCTTCTGCCTGCAACGGAATATATTTGATCTGTTCATCTTTGCCTTTCCATAGTTCGTCCTCATCGGAAGGCAATGGCAAGGGGTAACCCGGACCCACTTTTATTACATAACCACTCTGTATCTTTTCTTTTTCCTGAACTCCCGGAGGAAGGAAAAGGCCACTATTTGTTCTATCCGACTGCTTTTTAGGTTTTATTAAAACTCTATCTCCAACTAATATTAGCTTTTTCAACTTCTTATCTGCGGTTATCCTCATATCACCTCATTTTAGGCTACAAATTTAAAGTTATACTATGCATAAGTAGCTAATCAGCACGATCAATTAATTTCTGATCCATTGATTTACTGGCTTTCGCGCCCAGTTCCTTAATCGTTTGAGCCCGGTTAATCAGATTTCCCTTACCCTCATATAGCTTTTTCATTGCCTCTTTATATACTCTCTGAGTACTATCCAGGCTGTTACCGACTTTCACCAAATCATCAGTAAAGGCTACAAATTTGTCGTAAAGATTACCTCCCTGCCGAGCGATCTCCAAAGCATTCTGATTCTGATATTCATTTTTCCAGATATTAGAGATAGTCCTAAGCGTAGCAATGAGGGTTGATGGGCTTACGATGACGATATTCTTTTCATATGCATCATTAAAAAGCTCTCCATCCATTTGAACAGCGAGGCTGAAGGCCGGCTCGATTGGAATAAACATAAGAACAAAATCAAGACCGTCAATACCATATAATTTGTGATAGTTCTTATCGCCAAGCCCTTTTATATGATTTCTCATAGCAAGAATATGAGCTTTAAGGTTAGCTAGTTGCTCGTCTTCATTCGTATTTACATAACGCTCATAAGCGATTAAGGTGACTTTTGAATCCACAATAATATTCTTGTTATCAGGAAGTCGTACAATAACATCTGGCTGATACCTTCTGCCCTCTTCAGTATTATGGGATTCCTGAACAAAATACTCTCTCCCTTTCTCCAGGCCTGACTTTTCTAGTATACTTTCAAGAATGAACTCCCCCCAGTTGCCTTGTGCCTTAGTATCACCCTTAAGCGCTTTAGTAAGATTTTCAGCCTCCTTGCTCATTTGCTGATTTAATTCTCTCAGGCTTTTTAGCTGCTCTCGCAAAGCAGCGCTTTGCTCCAGGCTTTCTTTGCTATTGGTGTCTACTTTTTTCTCGAATTCTGAGATTCTCTCCTTGAGCGGGTTCAGTAATTCAGAAATGTTAACCTTGTTCTGATCTGTAAATTTTTTACTCTTTTCTTCGAAGATCTCATTTGCCAATGCCTTAAATTCTAAGGCAAACTTTTGCTGAAGGTTTTCGAGTTCAGCTTTTTGTTCCCTTAATTTCTCCTGCAGGTTTCGATAATCTGCTTCGGCGCTTGAAAGATTACCATTTAGCTGAATTACTGTTTGACGTTCTGTCTCCAGCCTTTGTTTTAGCTCATCAAGATCGGCTTTATATTGTACAACACGTTCTTTCTCAACGATAAGCTCAGTGGCTGATTCGGCGCGGTTCTTCCGATATTTACTACTGGCCACAAACCATGAAGCTACTCCCCCAAGTGCAATTCCCACAATTAAATAAGCTATCTCCATAGGACGGTAAAGATGCCTGAAATTATTGATTCAGGCTAACCAGAAAAGTAAAACCATTATTTGAGATAGCTCTCTTTGAACTTACCAATATGTTCTGTCTCCCCCAGCAAGATCAAGATATCTCCTTCTGAAATTTGCTTGGTAGAATGTGGGTTGAAAAGAAATCCTTTAATATCATCTTTAAAGGCAATTACCGTAGCGCCGCATACATTCCGAATGTCTAAGTCCTTCAGTGTTTTATTCTTGTAGTTATCTTTCAAATCATTATAACTCACCTCTTCAAGTTCTAGTTTCGAACCACCTACACCACTGATAAGGTCGAGAAACTCGATTACGTACGGTTTAGTAATAAGATGGGCCATATGAACACCACCAAGGTAATCCGGCATAACTACATGGGCTGCTCCCGCTCTGTATAACTTTTTTTCTGATGTAACTTCTGTTGCTTTGGCAATGATCTTGATATTAGGGTTGAGCTCTCTTGCCGTAAGTGTAATGAATACATTGTCCGAATCCTCGCGAAGAGCCGTTATTACCGTTGTGGCCCGCTCTATTCCTGCTTCAATTAAGACCTCATCCAGTATGGCATTGCCATTAATAAAGCGTATGTGCTTTTCTTCGGGTACTTCTTCTATGACTTGTCCATCTCGCTCAATAACCACAAAATCTTTTTTTGCGGCAATTAGCTCTCGTACTGCCATCGCTCCATTTTTTCCAAATCCGCAAACGATAATGTGATCATTAAGCTTTTCCATTTCTCTCTTTGAAGTAATATTCTTGAAAATTTTTTGAAGCTCCCCTTCGAATAAATAGGACGAAATTACGGATACAATATAGGCAAAGATGCCCAGATTCATAGTAAAGTAAAATATTGAAAAAACTTTACCAGAGCTGCTTAAAGGCCCTATTTCATTGAAGCCAACGGTAGAAAAAATTTGGATTGACATATACGTGCTATCCAGAAGAGTATACCCCTCTAATAGCATAAAACCAATGGCGCCAATAATTATACTTGCCACAAAAAGAAGTGAAGCAAACACGAGCCTCCTCATGCTGCGATGTAGCAGTACAGTCATGCCTTCAAGATATTAATATTGTTTATTCTATCCAATTTTAATAGCTTTCATCATGCGTATTATTTCGTTGTGGTCAGGTCCTCGAAATGTTTCTACTGCACTAATGTATTCATTCGCTCAAAGACATGATTGTGAAGTGGTAGACGAACCGCTTTACGCCCACTACCTGTCTCACGTGAATGTAGATCACCCAGGAAAAAAGGAGATAGTAGCCACTATGGATACCGATGGCTCCCAGGTGATGAAGGAGCAACTTGTGCCAGGTATGAGACCATTGAGATTCCTTAAAAATATGGCCCATCATTGGATGGGTTTAGATGATAGTCTTTTGAATCACTTCACAAATATTTTTCTAATCCGCAACCCCAAAGAAATGCTCCCTTCGCTAATAAATCAAATTACTAATCCTGTCCTTCGGGATACGGGGCTAAAAAGGCAGTGGGAGCTTTATCAAAAGCTTTGTGAGCAAGGTAAACCAACCGCAATAATCGATTCCAGAGAACTATTAATTGACCCGGAAGAAGTATTAAAAAAAGTATGCAGCCAATTAAATATTCTTTTTGATCCGGCTATGCTATCTTGGAAGCCTGGCCCGATTCCTGAAGATGGCGTCTGGGCCAAATATTGGTATTATAATGTCCACAACTCATGTGGGTTTCAAAGCTATAAGCCCAAAGAAGACCCATTTCCAAAAAGGTTAGTTCCGTTACTTCAGCAATGCGAACCATATTACAACTTACTTTTTGATAAATCATTGAAACTATAAAATCATGAGCCCACAGCTTCCAGACTCCCGAAATGAAAACATTCTTATAAATATTGACGGAAATTTATACCCACGTGATGAGGCCAAGATAAGTGTCTTTGATAGCGCTGTTCAAGGAGGAGATGCGGTTTGGGAAGGTATTCGTATATATAACGCGAAAGTGTTTATGCTTGAAGAGCACCTCGATAGAATGATGGATTCAGCAAAGGCTATGGCGTTCGCCCGTATTCCTACTCGCGAGTACATAAAAGAACAAATCTTTAGGACGCTTAGAGCGAATGGCATGTTTGACGAATCACATATCAGGCTCACTCTTACCAGAGGTAAGAAAGTGTCTTCTGGTATGAGTCCTCATTTTAATCAATACGGTTGCACACTTATTGTACTCGCCGAATGGAAGAAACCGGTTTACAATGTAAATGGTATAGCGTTAATTACTTCTTCCATAAGGCGCAATTCACCTCAATGTATCGATTCAAAAATTCACCATAACAATCTTATAAATAATATACTTGCCAAAATAGAGGCTAACTTGGCAGGAGTTGAGGACGCCGTAATGCTAGACTTAGATGGTTTTGTTTCAGAGACCAACGCCACAAATATATTTTTTGTGAAAAATGGGGAAATTAAAACCCCCTTTGCTGATAGCTGCCTGTCTGGTATTACCAGAGGTAATGTAATTAAGATAGCGAAAGAACATCAAGTAAATATATCAGAAAAGAGGATCTCCATCTCTGAAATGTACTCTGCCGACGAAGCATTTGTTACAGGTTCAATGGGTGAACTGACACCTGTGCTTAATATTGACGGTCGATCCATTGGAGATGGTACAACAGGAAATACTACATTGAAATTCATTGCATGGTATAAAAAAATGACGGAAAATGTTGGTATTCAAATTCCGTCAAGTTGATTTCTTTATTAACTTCGATAGGTGAATAGCGACTCTTTAGGATGGCTTAAAAGTGTGCTAATAGAAGCACGTGGTGATGTGTATATGCCGACCAACCAAGTTGAACATGCAGATGAACAAATCTACCACATAGCAGATCCATGGGTGATTTGCAACAAATCGGTAACCTCAAAGAAATCCGCATTCCAAAATGCATGTCGTTTGCATTATGCTAAGGCGCTTAATAGCATATATTTGAATTTTGAGGAAAATCAGCTGGACCCAATCGCTTGTTCTCACAAAATTTACAGCTTCCTTAAAATCATTTATCCAGACCTGTCACCATCTATAGGTAACTGGTTTACCCAGAGAACAAACTCTTATTCAGTTACTGAAAAGTTCATATCGAAGCGGATAGCGAAACTATTAATGCCACCTAATCAGAGCGTTTGGTATGGGTTTTACAACAATGCACAGCTGTTTCTTGATTTCTATCTATTCAGGCTTTTTTGTTTTGCTGAACGCAATGTAGTGGTATCTAATTATTTGAGAGATCAAAAGGATCTTCTCAATTTTTCAATGCTATGTATTATAGCCGGAGCATCTCATGCAAATACAGAGATAGCAAATGAGGAGGTAGTCCTATTCAATCTATTTCTAAAGCGTAATTTTATAAATGAAGAGCATCGAAAAGCGGCAAATGAGTTCATCGAAAACGGCGCCTCGCCGGATCAAATAGAGCTACCCGCAAATAATTCCTGGGCTCTCCGAAAGTTTTTTCTTGAACTTGCTATAGCTACCGTATGGTCAGATGGAATTCTTGATGAACAAGAAGAAAAGTTTGTTAAAAACTTCAGCCAATCTTTACAACTATCAGATACCGATGTAATATCAAGCCACATAAGAATAGAATCATTCCTAATTTCACTAATGCCCGACGGATCACAGGACAACAACCAAATTGAGCATTCATTCCTGAAACGGATTAACAAACTGTTGACCGCCTACAATAATGAAATAATTCACCTGTTAAAATCTAACTCTACAGTTTGTCAGGGACTTAAAAGCTCTTCAATTGGCCATCTTAGTGAACAACAGAAAGATCAATTGGCCCAAGACATAATCAAACTTATTCAGCATATGAATATCTTCAGAGGGATAAGTTTTAACAATCTAAATTGGTCTTACTTACGTGTGCTAAAAATTATGCCGAAAGGTGTAATCAAAGAGGTTATTAGCTAGCATGTTCCTCCGCTCTTTTTGGGATTACCAGGGACATCACAATAGAACCTATTAGAGTAGCTATGATTACCGAGAAAGACAACATTATTGGAATATGTATATCAAATATCTCAAGCAACATCTTCGCTCCAATGAAAATAAGAATAAACGACAGTCCCTTTTGAAGCAAGTAGAACTTATCAATAATACCTGCAAGCAAAAAGAATTTAGCCCTCAGACCCAAGACAGCAAATATGTTTGAGGTATAAATTATAAATTCACTTTGCGTGATTGCAAACGCAGCAGGTATAGAATCCACCGCAAAGATTAAATCTGTAGTTTCAATAAGTATGATCACAAGGAATAATGGTGTGAATAATAACTTCCCTTTTTTTCGAATTACAAAACGGCCACCGAAATCCCCTTTAGTTATATTCAAATATTTTCTGGCAAACTTCAGAATTGGGTTCTTGCCAGGGTCTATCTCATCCTCCTCATCTTCAAAAAAGATCTTGATACCAGAATATACTAAGAATACGCCAAAGATATACAGTATCCAATAAAACTGACTGATCAGATATGCCCCAACAAAAATGAAAATAGCCCTAAATAAAAGCGCCCCTAAAATTCCCCAAAATAGGATATTATGGTAATAGGCCTCCTGAACTTTGAAATACCTTAATATAAGTAGTATGACAAAAATGTTATCAACGGACAATGCATACTCTGTAAGGTACGCTGAGAAATATGTGAGTGAGGCCTCGGCGCCACCGTTATATGCATAAATCAAATACCCAAAGGCCACAGAAATAACTACCCAAAAAATAGACTGCCAAAGCGCTGATTTAGTGGATATTATATGTGCTTTTTTGTTAAAAAGTCCTAAGTCTATAATTAAAAACAGCAAAATTACTGCACCAAAAATGGTGAATAGAACTGTTTCGTTTGAGTTATTCAGAAATGAGCTTAAAAACATACTTCAGGTGCCATAGAAGTAAAAAAGGGCCAGTATCATTCAACTATCGACTGAAATACATTCGGCGCTATTACCAACTAATTCAGGTAAATTTAGCAAAATAATTTAAAGCTTTTGGAATGTAATTTTTTAATCCAATTAAGAGTTTTTTTTTGCAAACCTTTACATGGTTGAATAGTGACCGCAGACGCCGGAAATATGCAAATTCTTTTCAAACGAGGTAAAGCCTTTTGGTAGGAATATAGGAGAGATTTGAATGTCGCCCAGGCAGGATGTGTGTCCGCAGTTTGTGAATTTAAAATATACGTGCATGCCTATTTTTTCACTGGTACACTCCTGACAAAGCGCATACTTAGCGGCCCCTTCATTATTCAGCCCTTTATGAATAAGACCTTTGCTTAAGAATGTTTTAAGCATTCTTTAAACTTTACTCTGTCCATATTTGGATGCATATGCTTTTCAATATCGGTATGTGCAAGCGCATGGTCACAATTTAGCATGAGTCTTAACACCGGCTTCCTGCATAAAGTACTTTTAAACGAAAACCCTTACAGCCATCCCTTGTAAAAGGAATCAAATCAAGCCACCTGAAATTGAAGCTTAAGCAAGTGATTGTAAATACCTTGCTCATTAGAAGTTAGTTCATCGTGCGCTCCCACTTCGGCAATAGTACCCTTCTGGATTACAGCTATTTTATCGGCTTTTCTAATCGTAGCTAATCGATGCGCTATAATAATTGTAGTTCTATTTTTCATTAATTCTTCAATAGCCGACTGTACCAACATCTCTGATTCAGTGTCAAGTGCGCTGGTGGCTTCATCTAATATAAGAATTTTTGGGTCTTTTAATATCGCTCGGGCTATTGCTATACGTTGACGTTGACCCCCTGATAATTTGATGCCACGCTCCCCAACTAACGTGTCATATCCATTCGGAAATGATTCTATAAATTCAGAAGCATTGGCTTTTTTTGCTGCTTCCAGCGCCGCCTCGCGAGTTGCGTTAGGCTTGCCATAAATTATATTATCGTAAATACTGCCTCCAAAGAGTATGACCTCTTGAGGAACGATACCAATCTGTTTTCTAAAATTGTATAGATTGTAATCTTCAATATTTTTATCTCCTACGGTAATTCTTCCATGCGTGTAAGGATAATATCTCATCAATAGCTGAACAATCGTAGACTTACCGGCCCCACTTGGACCAACCAATGCCAGTTTTTGACCTGATGGTATGCTAAGCGCAATGCTATTCAACACGCTGACTTCAGGCCTTGACGGATAAGAGAAAGAAACATTAGTGAAGCGGATATCACCGTTTAATGGCAGTTCTTCCTCTTCTACTAATCCTGATTCGTGCGCTTCATCTATAATTTCCAATACGCGTTCACTAGCTCCTATGGCGCGTTGAAGTTGGCCATAAATATCACCCAAGCCGGCTATAGAACCTCCTATGAAAGTTGTGTAAAGAATAAATGAAAGTAGATCTCCAACGGTTAATGCACCCGACTGAACCAAGATGGCCCCATACCACATTACACCTACAATCCCTCCAAAAAGCGCTAAAATGATGAATGATATAAAAGCGCCTCGGTAGGTCGCCGTTTTCAGCGCCACGTCTATCACATGATTAAGCGATCTGGCGTATCTAAATGTTTCCAGCTTTTCATTTGTAAATGCCTTAACTACACTAATAGTCTGTAATGTTTCTTCTACAATAACATTAGCCTGGGCCAAATTATCTTGTGTATTCTTAGATAGCTTACGGATATATTTTCCGAATACTAAGGCAGCTATGACCAAAACTGGGAAGGTGCATAGCATAAACAGGGTCAGCTTAGGAGTAATAAAAAATATAATGGCTGTACCTATAACAAGGGTGGCTAGCTGACGAAAAACTTCAGCCAGTGTAGTTGAAAATGTATCCTGAAGCATGGAAACATCAGATGTTATTCGACTGGTCAGCTCCCCAACACGTCTGGCATCAAAAAATGATAGCGGTAATAAGAGTATATTCGAAAATACCGCCTTTCGAACATCTGCCATAGAACGCTCGCTGACTTGAGCAAATAAGTAAACGCGTAAAAATGAAAAAACGCTTTGAATAAGTAGCACTGCTATCAGGGCTATCGTCAGCTGATTAATAGTACCCAATAACCATAATTTTCCTGAAGCCACGTCAACTAATTTCCCAGCTAAATAAGGAAAGGAAAGAAGTATAACGCTGCCAAAAATCAGGCATATCATACCCATTATAAACCTCGTTTTATATGGTACGATGAAGCGAAAAATGCCCAGAAGCTTTTTAAAATTCGATTTGTTTAAGGACCTTTTTTCAGAATCCTTCAATTGCTCTCGTCTCTTTGCCATTCAAAATCCTTTCTTGGCTGCAAATCTATTAGATATACAACTTATGAGTATAGAAACATGTTTAAAATCGCAGAATCTTGTTCGCTATCAGAAGTTCACATTATGAATTTTTAAATTAACTTTAGTTATCTACAAATACCATGTTATGGGCGTCTTTGAGCGCATTCTTGTTGGAATAGATCTATCTAAAATTGACGAAACGCAATAAGATATACCACTTTGCTGGTAGGCGCTTTTGGCGTTGATACTGTCTATAGCCAAGTCATTAGAAGTTCCTGATGAACTTTTGGAAAAGTACCCTGACCTTATTCCGCCACTGGATGAGACCATAGAAAATCAAATAGAGAGTTTGGTAGACCAGTATTTAGAGAACAAGATTCAAGTTAAAATTATTGTAAAAGACCGAACACAAAATCCCTCGCAGGTCAGATATCAAAGAAATAGATCTAACGGTACCGAGTAGAAAACACAATCTTAAGGGTAGCGGCCTGCTGCCGGGTCAGTTGACAAGAGTTGGCCATTGCTCTGTGCTTATAGTACCGGAGTTTGCATAACCTAAGATTTCAGCCTTTATATTCTATTTTAGTCATACATGTCAAAACCCAAAAGGATAGATGGACGATTAAACCTTTTATTTTGGGCAACATTAATCAAATCGTTGGCGCTACTAAAGCTGTAATTAATGAAATGGCGAAAAAAACAGATATCGAAGTCAAAGGGTATCCAACCACGAAGCAGCTTGAACAAATATGTGAGCAAATAGGTATGAATGAGGAAGTGGCTTTATTATTTCTTAGGGGTGATTGATGCCGGCGTTAATACTAAATGACACCTCATCTTGAAGCGTCATTTTCTGAATTCCTTTTATCTCATAGCCGTTAAGGATAATACTGTCGTTTATATCTTCAAAATGAAGAGTCAAATCACGCTGGCTCTTGTAGATCGGATTATTTTCCTGCCATCTGGCCTCGATCTTGCGCAAGTCAGCTACATGGTCAAGAAAGTAAAGCCTTAAATACTTAACTTCTGCCTCATCATTAGTGGTTGTAAAAGTTCTTATGGTAAGATTACTAAACCTATCCTCAGTATCTTCGATTTGATACTGACCGCGCCATTGCGGTTTGTTAATGTCTATCCGTTCAAATATCCTTAATTCGTTTTTCCATTGCGAACTATCAGGTACTATATCTGCTTTAGCCGTATCCGAACCAAAGATCGCTACTTTGGACAAGGTTGCCCTTTTTAATTCCAACAGCTGGAATTGCTCATGAATTAGACCGGTAACATCAAAATATTCATCAATCACTTTTTGCTCGACACTTTGGCAGGATACTAAAAGTATGAAGGATAGAAAAACGGATATTCTCATGAAACCAGCACATTACCTGTCATAGTAGCGGGGATCTCCAGCCCCATAAATTTCAGAATGGTGGGCGCCAAATCTCCGAGTTTTCCGTCGGCCACGTTCCCTTCGAAACCTCTATCTACTATAATACAGGGTACCAGGTTTGTGGTATGAGCTGTATTCGGACTGCCATCCAGGTTGATCATAATATCTGAGTTACCGTGATCGGCTATGATGATTGTAAGATAGCCATTATCCAGAGCAGCAGATACTACTTCTTTGGCACAGGTATCTACTGTTTCACAAGCCTTCATAGCTGCTTCGAAAACTCCCGTATGTCCGACCATATCGGGATTGGCGAAATTTAAGCATGTAAAGTCGGGCCAGTTAGCCTCTAATTCCGGAATTATTTTATCTCGGATGTCAGCTGCACTCATCTCAGGTTGGAGATCATAGGTAGCTACTTTAGGAGAGGGACACAGCAGTCTTTTTTCATTTTCAAACTCCTCTTCTCTGCCTCCGGAAAAGAAGAACGTGACATGAGGATATTTCTCAGTTTCAGCGATTCTTATCTGGTTCTTTCCAGCGCTTGCAAGTACTTCACCAAGGGTGTCATTAAGGTTATCTTTTTCAAAGATCACGTCTACACCAGTAAAAGTATCGTCATACTTCGCCATTGTTATGTAGTACAAATCAAGTTTTTGCATATTTTGCTCTGGAAAATCTTGCTGGGTAAGGGCAGTAGTAATTTGTCTACCTCTGTCTGTCCTGAAATTGAAGCAGATCACAATATCTCCATCCTCAATTCTCGCCAACGGTTCGCCTTGTTCATTGGTCGCTAGTATTGGCTTAATGAATTCATCAGTCACATCTTCATCATAGCTCTTTTGAACAGCTTCCTTGATATTTTGGGTTTTGGCGCCCTCATTATTGACTAGAAGATCATAAGCAAGCTTTACACGTTCCCACCGCTTATCTCTGTCCATAGCATAATATCTTCCAATTACCGAAGCAATTCTACCTGTAGTTTGCCTGGCATGATCTTCAACTTCTTGTAAAAAACCTAGCCCGCTATTTGGGTCTGTATCACGCCCATCCGTGAACGCGTGAATATAAACTTCCTCTAAACCGTAATCTGCGGCTATGGTGCATAATCCCTTTAAATGATTGACATGTGAATGGACTCCACCATCCGAAACAAGGCCAATGAAATGTATCTTTTTGTTTTCAGTTTTTGCCTTTGTAAATGCTGCTTTAACTACAGGATTATTGTTAATCGTTTTTTCTTCAAAAGCTTTATTGATCTTAACCAGGTCTTGATATACTACTCTACCGGCGCCAATATTCATATGCCCCACTTCAGAATTACCCATTTGTCCTTCAGGAAGACCCACAGCCAGACCGGAAGCTTCCAGTTTGCTATTCGGATATTTCGAATAAAGAGAATCAATAAATGGTGTATCCGCCTTAAAAATGGCTGAAACTTCATCGTTTAAACCTATTCCCCATCCATCAAGGATCATTAATAGCACTTTCTTATTCATGGTAGTAGAATTTAAGAATTGCAAACAACGGGAATTTTGTTATTGCGACCAATGTAAACCATCAAACAATAATCCTTAAGTTTGACTGATTAAATTATTTTGTATAGCCTGTTTGCAAGATCCGAATTAATCAAATGAGTATTGTCTTGATTAACTGTATTTCTATGATTGACAATTTTGCATCTCTAAACTAATCGGTATTAGCTATTTTGAAGTTTATTTGAAGCTTACTATTTCACTTCTGAATTTTAATGCCTAAAACAAAAACCTCTTTCTTCTGCCAAAACTGCGGCTATGAATCGGCCAAGTGGCTTGGGAAGTGTCCCTCGTGTGCAAAATGGAATACATTTGTTGAAGAAAAAATTCAATCATCTCCTATCAAAAATGAATGGAGAGATGCTCCAAAAACCAACTCAAAGCCTACACTTATAACAGAAGTAAAGGCGAGTACGCACCAAAGAATTGCAAGTAACAACACAGAATTAGACCGTGTTCTCGGTGGAGGGATTGTGCCAGGCGCTGTTGTGCTTCTCGCTGGTGAGCCAGGTATCGGCAAATCGACCTTGATGCTTCAAGTGGCTTTATCTGTTCCTTTGAAGGTATTGTATGTGTCCGGAGAGGAAAGTGGGGAGCAGATTAAAATGCGAGCCGACCGAATGGAGGTCAAAAAGAAAAATGATCATTGCTTTATTTTAGCTGAAACTGCTACTGAGACTATATTCAATCAAATTAAGCAGTTGAATCCTGATTTGGTAGTAATAGACTCTGTGCAAACCTTGCATTCTGCACAGGTGGACTCCGCAGCGGGTAGCGTTTCCCAGGTGAAGCAGTGCACAGCAGAGTTAATAAAATTTGCCAAGGAAACTGCTACACCAACTTTCCTTGTGGGCCATATTACTAAAGAGGGGGCAATAGCCGGTCCAAAAGTTCTTGAGCATATGGTAGACACCGTTTTACAATTTGAAGGGGACAGGCATTTAACTTACAGAATAGTCAGAACCACTAAAAACAGATTTGGCTCCACTTCAGAACTCGGTATTTATGAAATGTCCAGTACTGGTTTGAGAGAAGTGACTAACCCGTCTGAGATTTTGATTTCGCAAAAAGATTCGGATATAAGCGGTGTAACTATTGGTGCGACTGTGGAGGGTAATCGACCCTTACTGATAGAAATACAGGCTTTAGTAAGTAACGCCGCATATGGCACGCCACAGCGTACATCCACAGGCTTTGATGGGCGGAGGTTAAATATGCTATTGGCAGTACTGGAAAAACGTTGCGGGTTTAGGCTTGGACTTCAGGATGTATTTCTAAACATGGCGGGAGGTATTAAAGTAGAAGACCCGGCTATTGATCTTGCGGTATGCGCTGCGGTAATTAGTTCATTAGAAGAGATTACAATTTCTGAAAAAGCATGCTTTGCTGCGGAAATAGGTCTGGGAGGAGAGCTCCGAGCGGTAAATCGCTTAGACTCCCGAATAGCTGAAGCAGAGAAGCTGGGTTTTGAAGAAATTTTTATTTCAAAATTTGGCCTGAAAGGATTAGACCTTAACAAGTATCAGATCAAAATCAAGTCTTTCTCAAAGCTGACAGGTGTTTTTGAAAAGTTATTCGGGTAAATGTATCTCTTTGTTATTTCATTCTCTGATAGATTATTGCCACGGCATTAATGGAAAACGTTAAGAGATATCCCAGATTCAGTAGAATATGATTTATTTCAAAAAATCCTTGGTACGACAGAAGATCGTAAAACCAGACCAAAATAAGAAGGAGGGCACCTGAAGTACTGAAAAACGCCCCTCTCCGACCGTTGACAACTGCATTTAGCAATACACCGATCACATAAATCATTACAAGACCAGCGAACACTAAAAATGGAAAAAGCATGTAAGATACTACTATCGTATTTACTACTGTAGTCGCCAGAACAAAGAATATCGAAACAACGGCTACAATGTTCCTGAAAACCTTATTTGCTTCTCCAGGATAACTTTTTGCAATAAAAAAAGTACCAAAAATAACAGCTATATGCAGGGTAGCATATTCGATCTTCATGGCTAGGGTCCAATCAAAATCCCCAAAATAGAAATTTATCAGGTACAAGTCACTAAAGAAGGAACGCAACGCCCAGTCCATGCATAATCCGGAAAAAAGTAAAAGACTGATATCTTTTTTACTCAAGAAATAGAAAATGAGAAACCCAACTCCAATTAGCAGTAGTCCCACTATCGACATAAAATTTCCAGTAAGTCGTGAGCTTCTTTTTTTGAGCAGTGTTTCGGTATCTCCAAGAAAAATAGACTCCGGTATCCCACCTCTTTTATGTCTGAAATTAGAGACATGAATTATAATATCAAGCGTGTCGCTATTTGGAGAAAATTCTTTTGTTAAGGGAAGCCATTTTGGGCTAGAATCCTCTTTAGAACGACCGGGCACGCCATTAGAAGATAACTCATTTCCGTTTAACCAAAGTTTGTAGGCATTATAAACAGCTGGAATCTCAAGTGCCAGGGATTCTCGCTTAAAGCGACCGATAACTAGAAAGCGATAGGTAGCAAACCCGAAGTTGTTTACCATAGATTCGTCTTTTCCAAGTCCACTCCAAATCGAGGGTACATCAATATAGTCGGGTGAATGAGGAATAGTGTCAAATTCACCAGGGTAGATGAGTTGCTCCCAGTAAAATTGCCATTTGCCCTTTAGCTCAATGACATACTCTGATTCATATTCGAAATCGGACAGATCCAGAATACCACCAGAAGAATTGGGTATACGCTCCGCTCGCAAAGTACACCCTATACCTACTCCTATAGACAAGAGCAGGACATGTCTTATTGAGAGTTTTTTCATAATTAAAGCCATTCAGGGATACCTTCCTAAAGGATCAAGTAACCTGGGATGTAAGGTTTAGCGTGTTTTAGCGCCGAAGTCCTCCGGTATGGATGGCTAAAATTTTGGCGCCACTGTCAAAAAAACCTTTTTGAAATAAACTAAAAACACCAAATAACATCTTCCCCGTATAAACTGACTCAAGTGGTATTTGATGCCTCCGCTCAAAATCTTCAATAAAGCTCAAAAGTTTCGGAGTGGTCTTAGCGTACCCACCAAAATGATAACCATCAAAGATCTTCCAATTAGTAAGCTTTGGACCGGTTCCTAAAAGAGAATCAACTTCATTCGTTAGAAAACTGCCTTTAAGCGCTGAAAAGCCAAAAACCTCCCCGTTATTCTGCATACCGCGGATAATGCCAGCAATGGTGCCGCCCGTACCCACGGAACAGCACACGTAATCAAATTGGCGAACTTCATCATCAACAATTTCAGCCGAACCTCTAATGGCCAGCGCATTAGTGCCCCCTTCAGGAACCAGGTAGAATTCCCCGAATTTTTTCTTAAGTGTATTTATGAATAAGGTCTCGTTTTTTTTCCTGTATGTCTCTCTATCCACAAACTCTAATTGCATACCATGCCTATCGGCAAATTCAAGTGTGGAATTCAGTGGCTTAAATTTTAATTCATCCCCCCTGATAATGCCGACAGATCTAAAACCCGCCTCTTTTGCGGCTGCCGCTGTTGCGTAGATGTGATTGGAATAGGCTCCGCCAAAGGTGAGTAAAGTATGATGGCCTTGCTTCCTGGCTTCTAACAGGTTATATTTTAACTTTCGCCATTTATTGCCGGAAACATGCGGATGAATTATATCCTCACGTTTTATGAAGAGTCTTACATTACTTAATCTGTCATCCCTGATTTCTTGAATATAAGGTTGTTCATGTAGTTTGAGCATTGACAAAATTCGAATTAACAATTCTTAATTATTGAAGTTATCAACTCTAAATAAACTATCTGCTATTGGCATTTCCCATCATCCTGTAGTAAGATTGTCTATTCTTTTTTAAGTAACATATCTGATGGAAAAACAGAAGCTTACTATCGAGCAGGTATTGGCCATGGATTTGCCTAATATCATCCTGTACGCCGCTCCTGTTATGATAGGTTTAGTAATTATTGAGTGGGTGGTCAGCTTTTATAAAAAAAGAAATTACTATGATGGCAAGGACACTTTGGCCGCGACTGCTATTGGGCTAACTAATGTCGCTATCAGCGCAGGAATCAAGTTGATAACCTTCGGCCTTATTCTATTTTTCTACAATCTTGTTCCCTGGAGTATCCCATATACCTGGTGGTCTTTTGTGCTCTGTTTAATTTGGATAGACTTTTGGAGATACTGGGCGCATCGTATAGCGCATGAAAACCGTTTCTGGTGGGCTACTCACGTCACGCATCACTCATCAGAAAAATACAATTGGTCTGTTTCTTTTAGACTGGGATGGACGCAACACATTAAGATTATATTCTTTATTCCGGTGGCTTTGGCTGGCTTTCACCCCTTTGTATTTTTTGTCTGCCATCAGATTGAGGTGCTGTACCAGTTCTGGATCCATACCGAGTACATTAGAAAGTTACCGAAGCCTATTGAGTACTTTTTCACTACGCCATCACACCACCGTGTACATCATGCGCGAAATGATAAGTACCTGGATAAAAATTATGGTTCTACATTCATTATATGGGATAGAATATTCGGCACTTTCCAACCGGAAGAGGAGCAGGCGGATTATGGTATTACAAGACCAGTAAACTCGTACAACCCTGTGTACCTGTGCTTTCACGAATGGATGGATATCATCAGAGACATAAAGAACTCTAAATCACTTAAAGAGGCTTATGTAATGACTTTTGTAAGACCCAGTCGTTTGGAAGATAAGAAAAAGCTATTTCGCGGTGAATGAAATGGGTCAAAGTATTTGATTCTCCACAAATAGCCGATCTTCAATTCTCTGATACAAATACCCTTAAAATTGTAATAGGTAAAAAAGAGATCTGCCTGGCTAAATATAATGAGCAATATTTTGCCGTTTCTAATCTCTGCCCACATCAGTTCGAAAGTTTAAGTAAAGGAAAGATCACTCATTATGGTGAAATAGTCTGCCCTTTACATTTTTATAGGTTTAACCTTAGAACCGGTGCAGAATGTCAAAATCGTACAAACGAACTAAAGACTTTCCAGGTAAAAGTGGATCAGACTGGGCTATTTATTTATTGTTGATTTTAAGAATGATAAAAATAATGAAGATAGCACTAATCTTTATATTACTGTATATCCCAAGTTCATTCATTGCTCAACTTGGTTGCACAGTTACCTCAAACAAGATACCTCCTCCTGGGGAATTGGGGTAACAAAGATATTTAATGGCGACAGCATTAAGGTTTACAACATAAATACAAACATTGGCTATATAACTGGGGATGGTTATTATTCAACTACAAATGAGCGAGATGGAATTAATTATTACGATTTTGTTGAGATTGGACATTCATCTAATCGTTTTTTAAAATTCCATAAAGATTCATTGGGTAGCCTAGAAGTACTACATCATACATTGGGCAAAGGCCTTTTTTTGATAAAAAAAGAGTTAAGAAAAGAAAGTTTATTTAGTTATTCCGATTTACTGGTATTAAAATGGTAGCGAGGTTGCCGATATCATAAAGCCCACTTATAAGATTGGGATTGATAGGGCTGTAACTTTAGATTTGTTTAAAGAGCCTAGCAATAGGAGTGCGGTTATTTGTCAACTAAAAAGTAGTTCCTCAGATTATGATGCCGAACATTATGAGATCAAACTGATCGAAATAAATGAGAATTGGGCAAAGATCATGGCAAAACTGTTCAGGTATGATAGCTCTAAAGACGATGCCGGAATGGGATGTGGTTTCAAAATGATTGACGAGAAAGTAGGCTGGATTCCTATCTACGATACAAATGGAAGGCCTAATATATGGTACACAACGACTAACTGTTAAAAAATGTCAAAATTTCCCAAACTTAAATGATACTCCGGTGCTCCAGCTAGATAAATCTTCATTCGCAATATTACCTACATCCAGATTTGCTCCCTGCACTAATCTATATCCGCCACCAATAGCCAGTCTCATAAAGCGCGTCATATTGATTTCTATTTCAATACCAGGCTCTACAACAAAAAAGGCTGTGCGTTCCAAAACAGACCTTTCTCCGTTCACAATAGGTGCACCCTGTTCAGCCACCTCTATTCCTCCAGCCCCTAGAAGTACCGGAAACGAAACATGAATGATCTCCGTGGGCGCTATAATATAACCCAACATGATCCCTCCATACCCTCCATAAAGCTCAAGCTCTTGGTTAGTTCCTTCTAAATCAAAAGTATTGGACGTAACAAGGCCATAGCCACCACCACCAAAAATGAACTTCTTGTTGAGAATTACACCACCATGGCCTCCTATAAAAAGTGCTTTGTCTTCATTAAAGTCGGTTAGCTTTAAATCAAATGAGCCGAAACCCTTGATTTCTGACTTCTTGCTGAAAATAGTTTTCATCTCGTACTCATCATCTTGAGCGTAGGAGATACCGGCAAATGAGCCTATCAAAAAGATAAGAATGACCTTTTTCATTATGTGTTGTTATTGTTGTTTTTTAAAAAATGTACTTGAAAGATATGGCAGTGTCCCAAAACCTAAATTTAGTCCTCCGCATACCAATAAAATCCAAATAGGGCTTTATGTCCAAGCCGACGGTCAGTGGTACTTTGAGCCATCGGTATTCTATTCCGATGATGGTATTTACACCCATAGTGAAGAAGGATCGCTCCTCATTTTGAAACTCTAGAGTGGGCGGATTGAACGGTCCGTTGAGCAATCTATCGTTCAGGCGCTCGTAACCCACATGTGCGCCCACACCATAGTAAAAATAAAAGTCATCGTCAAAACCAATATTCATTGGCTTATGAAATTGGTACAACGTCGTAAATTGAAAGCCCTCATTCCGCCCGCTTGCTATAAATTCAATCGCTTGTTCATTAGCAAGGAAACGCTTGTAGGTGAGTCCTGAAGTATGCCCAAGACGTATTCCGGATGAATTTCTATACTGACCGAAGGCCATTACAGATAGTGACAATAATGCTGTTAAAGCCAATGCTCTTTTCATGTTTTGAAAATCTGGGAAAATAAGTAGTTTACCAACCAGCTTCGATCGCTTTTTAATAGATATAGCTTTGAGGCTAGGTTGAGAATCATGCCCATTTTCATATTATTATTTATTTACCGAGTGTTGCATTCCTGTAAGCCGAATCGCTACCTCGCCTCCAGAGGAGTTTACAAATAGGTATCCGGGGTAGTTATTTTTCTGCCCCATAGTGCCCTTCACATTCACATATTTCCTTTTCTCGTCTTCGTAGTTTCTTTCCAGACTCACTCCTTCTACGGGCATAGAAAGTTGATCTTCCTTGGCCGTAATATCAGCTTGCAAGTAGGTATCCGGGGCAAATTGTAGATATACATCTGTATACTTACCCTCCAGATCAATTTTAGAAAAGCTGAAGGCAATATTGTCTGCTCTTAGCTCTCCATAATTCATATTCAGATCAATGCTTTTTTTAACATCTTCAAGTTCAAGCTTTGAAAACAAGCTCTTTCCGATTATTCTATTGATTTCTTCAATGCGTAGCGATTTATCACTTCTTGAATCAATATTCAACTGATCCGCTTTCTTTATCCTTACATGAGAACTGGAGCTTTTAAAAGTGACGTCACCTAAAGTTTGAATATCCGCATCTGTGGTTTTCAGAGTAATCACCCCTGACTTCAGCTCCTTAATCTTTACGTCTCCAAAACCAACTGCTATTGTTGATGAGCCATGAATAACATTTGCCCTTAGATTGCCGTGCGTAATATTGATATCACATTTCCCCTTGATTTCACTCAGGTAGAGATCGCCAAACTTGTTTTCCAACTCCAGATTGATAGTATTTGGAAGGTATATCTTGTAATCGATTTCCAGTTTCGTTTTACTCAGCAGTGTTTTGGAATAGTCTGAAACGCTATTCCATAGCTCTTTGAAAAAACCGGACTTACGATCAAGCATGGTTTCTACTGAAAGGTATTGCCCGGTTTGGCTAAAATCAATATCCACCCGTGATAAAAGCTTACGAGTATCGCTATAGTCTTTACCATGAGCGGTTACCTCGGCTGTTACCTGTATGGAATCCTTATCCCAGGTGTTGATGATTATTTGGCCGTATTTATTGGTAATCTCAAAGTAGCTATCCGGCGCTACCTTAAAGGACCGTTCGTATGTCTTTGATTCCTGGGTATCGCCTTTCGGTTTGTCGATAGCAAGAGCCGAGGCGCAAAAAGCCAGAAAAAGCAGACTATATACTAATTTCATCACCAAGTTCATTATCATGTTCCTTTATCTCCATTAGTATTTGCTCTAATAATTGAAGCTTTATGCGGTAATTCGTAATCATGGCATCGATCACTTCTTCATTAGCCGCATTATCTTTTAGATCCAACTTTAACTCTTGGTAAGCGCTGTCCAGTATAGCAAGATTGTCGAGCACCTCCGGATCTATGGCACTATTGGTCGATTTAATCAATTGCATCCTCTCAGCTACCTGTTGTGAATAGAAAAATTCTGTTTCTGCGAGTTCCGGTGACAGGTCATGCAAGGCAAACCCATCGGAGTACGGATTGGAATTGTATTCGTAAACTATCCATGAAATACCTATTGCCATAACTACCGCAGCCGCTATTCTGGTATAAACCTTCCATGGGCTCAACCGCTTCTGTTTGTCAAGCTCTCCAGCTATGCCCTCCCAAAGGGCATCTGCATCTACGTTGTAGATATCAAAATCAGCCCTTTCTTGTCCGACACGATTTTTTAGCCTGTCTTCCATTTAGTTTTTAATTTAATCGGCAACTCCTGAATGTTCCAAAAGCTGTCTTATTTTACTTTTTGCCTTACTATATTGTGCCTTGGATGTAGCTTCACTGACACCAAGTATTTGCCCTATTTCTTTATGATCATACCCCTCAAAAAGGTAGAGGTTTAATACGGTTCTACAGCCCTCTGAAATCTTATCAATAGCCTGCATTATTCGCTTTGCTTCAAACTCTAAAAACCCCGAATCCATCTCTTCCTCGTCCTTAAAATCATCGTTCTCATTCAATTCTTCGGTCATCAACTTCTTTTTTTTGAGTGCGTTCAGGCAATGATTTATTACTATCCTTTTCAACCATGCGCTAAATGTCACTTCGTGTTTCAGCTTATTAATACTGGTAAATGCCGTAACAAAAGCTTCTTGCAACACATCTTTAGCTTCCTCTTCATCGCCCATCATGCGCCTGCAAATGTTAAACATAGCCTGAACGTACAGCTTATACAGCTCGTTCTGTGCTTGCCTGTCTCCTTGCTGGCTGCGCTGAACCAGGTATTTATGTATAGTCTGCTGTCCGGACTCCACCTATATTTTGACCTCAATTTAAAGGACAACCTGTAGTGAAACAGGTTTCCGTTTTTGAGATATTATTTTGGATTCTTCTTTATACGAATTTAGGCAGCTTCTTTTTTATATTTGGACGAGCGGCTGGATAGGCTGTATACCGCACTTTAAATAATACTCAATGATAGCTCCGTTTCACTTGGCTTTTCCTGTAAACAACCTCGAGGCCACAAGGAAGTTTTATACCGAAGTACTGCAATGTGAGGTTGGCCGATCATCTGATCATTGGATTGATTTTAATCTTTATGGGCACCAGGTAGTGGCCCACCTGGCTCCTGAAGAATGTGGGTTAGCCCAAACGGGAGATGTAGATGGGGATCAAGTACCGGTTAAACACTTTGGGGTTATTCTGGAGTGGAGCGATTGGGAATCGCTGGCAGAAAGGCTTGAAAAACTGGGCGTTCGGTTTATAATAGAACCTCATGTCCGCTTCAAAGGCGAGGTTGGTGAACAGGCCACTATGTTCTTCCTGGATCCGAGTGGAAATGCCTTAGAATTTAAGTCTTTTAAGGATATGAGTCAGGTTTTTGCAAAGTGTAACGTTTGAATCATATCTCTGCATTACTGTCGGATCATCTGCAAGCTAGATTCCCTGATGCAAGAGGAATAGAAGTTTCGGGTGTAGATTTGGTTCTGCTTGATGCTGATATCACAGGGATTGCTACAACCTACATCAAGAGTAAGGGAAGGCTGTCTCCGTGTAAACTTCAACTGATTAAGGATTGTCAAGATGATATCCAGAGAGTCATTTCAAAACTTAATGGATATAACAAAGATTACTTCAAAAGACTTGAAGAAATGACTCGGATAACATCAGGCTGACCGGCTTAAACCATTAAACTGTAAAGAACTCTTCCAGCTCTTTTAGTGTGCTCGCACTCGTTGCCATGTCTTTTACGATCAGTCCTTTCTCAAGTACTACTATACGTTCACAAACTTCGGTTACATGATTCAAATCGTGGCTGGAGATCAACAACGTAACCTCGTGCTCGGTTTTGTATTGAATCAAAAGCTGCTTGAGACGGATTTGTGTGGTAGGGTCAAGGTTGGCGAAAGGCTCATCTAATACGACAACCTCGGGTCTACCCAGCAGGGCTGCAGCGATACCTACTTTTTTCTGGTTTCCTTTTGACAAGTCGCGAATGAATTTTTTCTTACCGATGATCTCATCGTTAAATACCTCGGCAAATGGAGCTAGTTGTTTTTTTAATTCACCATCAGAAAGACTGTGCAAATCTCCAATAAACTTGAAGTACTCATCGGGTGTTAAAAAGCTTATCAAAAACCCCTCATCCAGGTAAGAACCAGTATAGCGCTTCCAATTATCGTCGCCAAGCACAGCTTCGCCTTTTGAGGTCACACGACCTGAAGTCGGTTTAATCAAATCAAGCACCAAACGAAAAAGTGTGGTTTTTCCAGCTCCATTGTTACCTACTAGCCCAAAACTCTGGCCTTTTGGTATTTCAAGATGCTCTACATTAAGTACTTCTATTTGCTTAAACTGCTTTTTTATATTTTCTACAACGATCATTATCTATTCAACTCTTAGTGACTGCGCTATTTGATATTTATTTTTAATAAATCGGTTTCTGTAAAACTGCTCTAGCAGAGGTCGTTTCAGTAGAATACCCATCAAGCCTAGCGCTGCGATAAAAACAATCCCATAAGGCGCCAAGTCAAATAGGTTGAAGATCACATAAAGCAAGATAGGCGCTATCAAAGTTGGAATAATGAGAATAAACTGTGTCGCACCTACGCCTTCCCAATTCATAACATTGGGTTTACTAATGTCTATCCGCTTGGGTGACTTACCAGTGAAATATAAAATTACTATACTGTTAATTCCTATATTAAAAAGACAGCAGGCAAGGTTAATTAATATGACCTTCCATCCGAAATAGGCATAAGGTGCAGTCAATATGAAACTGGCGATACATGATATTGCCAGTAAATTGTATTTCGCTTCCAGGTATTTTCTAATATCAATCCTTTTAGTAAGAACAGAATCGAAAAAACCACTTTCCCAGCTAAAGGCAAACTGCCCATAGTTCAACATGAAACCCCCAGTAACAAAAACCCCTACAAAAATGAGCATAGCATAGCCTTCTAAATACGTGTCATTTGTATAAAAGATCAGACCGTAGCACAGGAAGGCCAGTGAAACGAAAAGTACGGAGCGAGGTCGTTTATTGCGCAAGATGAGCTTGAGTTCCAATGACATAATATCACCTACACTTCCAAAACGTTTTAGAAAAGAGAAATCACCTGACCACTGCGCATCCTCTTTTTTCATCTTTCCTAATTCTTCGAGATAGAGTGAGGACGTAAGGGTGTTGAGATTTAAAAAGTAGAGTATCCCCGTGAGTACTATCGGAATGATCAAAGCCAATATTGAAAATGATCCGAAGAAGTGCATAGACCAAGCAGTCAGCGGCACGATTTCCAGGTGGTTTAGCAGAAATAACAATCCAAAGGCTAACACCAGGTAAAGTACAATCTGAGGCCTGGACATTAATTGCTTTTTCAGGTAAACTGTGATATATGTATTACAAATGGCAAATAAGTAAACGGTAAGTGCCCAAACAAACCCCGTGCTACTGCCCATAGCCGGGATCACCTGCTTAAATAAAAATGGGATAATAAGAAAAAGGGGGAGTAAATTAAAGAGAGTAAAAATAGACTTACGTAAAACAAAGTGAACAATGGAGCTTCTCTTAATAGGCAAGTGTAAATAGGGTTGCACTTCCAATGCTGGTACATCCTGTAAATAAAAGCGCATTAGCAGGTCTCCCAGAAGATAGAATAGTATGAAGCCGTTGAATACAGAAATCACGTCCTGACCTGGGTATTGGTCGATAATAAGAAGATCGACAATAAACCCTAAACCCACCATGTAAAGTAAAATGATGACAATAAAGAAGATGAGAAACACGTTAATCAATGAGTTTCTACTAAAAGTAGGGGACCTTTTAAACCGTTTCCTTTCGTGATTTGAAAACCAATTTGACATGTTTTGTAAGTCTATAGCTTTGTCGATTTATTACATCTGATGTTCAAAAAAATTTGAACATCAGAAATATTATAAGTAAATCAATTGCATTTTAATAAATTAGACACTTATCGAATGTTCAATTAAATAAATGAAGAGGTTTATAAGCTTAGCTCTCCTTCTTATGGGGTCTTACAATGTTATCGCCCAACAAGATGAACTGTACACAAGGTTAGAAAGCCTAAATATACAACCTACGTTTCCCGAGAACCTACTTAAAACAAGAACAGTAATATTATACCGGGTTTCTCCAAAAAGACGTAGTCCATCGATCAGAGGTGATTGGAAAGTTTTGACAAATAAGATACAACCTACCTTAAAGAAGTCCGGAATCGACGCAGTACTGCATTATTATCTTGAGGATTTACTGAGTGGCACAGAAGCCTATAAAAGCTTTCTCGACTACTTTGATGATCGCGACGTAAAAAATGCGGTTTTCGTGAGCGAATTAGATGGAAACTACACGATTACCATCGCAGAACTACAAGACCGACAGTATCTCTTAAAGGACGGTCAAGAAGCTTGGCAGATACAGGGCACGGACTTGGAAAATATGCTGAATAACATTTACAGAGCTATTGCTAACTCTGGACTGGAGAAAGAAAATATGCTCATTCTCGAAACCGCAGAGCTTGGTGAAATGATATCTCCTATAAAAGCAAAGCGCAACGAGTTTTACGATCTTAACTTTTCAAGTGAGAAATTGGCCGTACCTATCCACCCAGATTCAGCGGAAATACGACTGGCATTGGACAATTACCCCTACAAATGGGGATTTGTTGATGCTTCTATACCCGAAAAGGATCTGAGAATACAGGGGTATCAATACGTTCTTTATTATGTCAATACCATTGGAAGGTCGGCGAAGCAGATTTTGGAGTATAAGACAACTGATGTAGAAACAAGCTATATTTCCGAGATGATGGTGAACGGTAAACTAGCCGTTGAATCCTACAATGTGAATACCCCGGTATACAAGTTTTACATTAAGCATATTTATTCAGGCAATATATTTCTTGGAAAACGTTGGGATGCGGCGCCTAGCAAGGGTGGCGCTTTAAAAAATTATGTTGCCAATCTGAGCAACGAATTAGTAAAGAACTGAAAAAATGGAAGAACTGTTCTTAGTCCTTTCTTGATATAAAAAAAAATTAACACTACCTTAAAGGGTTAATGTCTAAAAACATATCCAGTATATTTCTTCTAGTGGTTGGTTTGTTGCTTGTTATGAGCCCATGCATAAGTCAAAGTAAATACCGTCCTAAAATTGCTGAATTCAGCCATAGAACTTTATATGGATATGATACGAGGTCTTCTTCAGAGCAATATGGTAATTCAAACACTGAAGTCGAAGAAGACGAACAGCTTAAAATTAGGTTAGGCATTCCTTTAATTATGAAAAAGGGTAAACTGTTCGGCCTTCAGCTAAAATATGATATGCATAATTTTAGTATGGACTTTGACCAAAGTAACAGTGAACTTTTTAATCATATAGAAACTAGGACCTTTAGAAATCTAGGTGCGAGAATACTTTACCAAACGTCACTATCAGAAAAAAAGAGCCTAACTTATATAGCCGGGGCAGAAATAAAAAGTGACGAATTTAACTGGAACGGCAATACTATGAAGTTCTATGCCAGCGCTTCATATAAAGTAAGGCTTAACGAAAGAACTGAAATAGGCGCCGGGCTTCTGTTGGGTTATACTCTTGGAAATTTTCAAATATACCCGGTACTCACCTATGAGCATAAAATCAACAATCGTTTTACTTTGGATTTAGCGCTTCCCAAGTCTGTAGCTTTAAGATGGCGAGGCAGTGATAAGTTCTATATCACGGCAAAAACGGAAGTTAAAGGTTGGCGCTACGCCGTACATAATTCTAATCTTTCTGATACTAATCCATTGGTGTTGCGAAAAGCGGATCTCAATTTGGGTCTAAGCTTTGAACGCGAACTACACGATTGGCTGTGGCTTGGCCTGGACGTGGGCGTTTCGAAAAACATAAGATATCATTTAGGCGAACCAGGACATAGAAGCCGCGATGCTATTATAGATCTGCAAGCCAATAACGCCCCATATATAAAATTCGGAATATTCTTGGTCCCTCCTAGAAAGCTCTTTCAATAAATCTTCTCCAAAGTAAGGCAGGTCCATAAAAAAGACAGGCACCTCTTCGTTTCAGATAAGGTTTAAACTTGGAATAAATCTCATCTGTTTGTACAGATCATAAAGCTGACAAGCTTTGAATAGTTCGCATCCCTTAAAAACTACTTTGGCACAGGGCTTGTTTGGTTATAGAAAAAGGACAGGTCTATGGAACGAGCAACGATTATAGTAGCAGTAGCGGCTTTTATAATATTTATATACGGAATAGCTAATTCTATAACTATAAAAAAGCAGGTCGATATTAAAAAGTCTATGGCTAAAAAATCCCCGATAAAGGTGAGGTTGATCGATGTGAATCGGTACCGTCGACCTGATCGCTTCTACAATAGAAGATACTTGACATAAATCTTTAATGCTTAGCCTAATGAATAAATGGATTAATCGAAGCAATAAAATCCTTCAAGGTAATACCATGCTCCTGAAAATTAAAAAAGGGCTTTGACATGTGTCAAAGCCCTTTCCATTTCTCGTTTAAGCTAAAAATTATATGGTTATTTTTTTTGTATATGACCTGTTATTTGCCTGAACTGTGATAGTGTAGTCACCAGCCTTTAGCTTAGATAGATCATAGATCTGCTGAATTACAAAATCATTTCCAAGTGCATCTTGAAAGAGTACTTCGTTATTGTTATCATGATTAATATTAATGCTCACAGCGTCTTCTGCGCTGTTAAGTAAAGAAACCATCAACTTATTATCCTGGCTCTGAATAAGCGTTGGATTATGATACTGCAAATCGTTTTGCTGACTTATTTTAAGTTCATTTTCTTCGACTAATAACGACCAGGATTTCACTCCATCTTCTTTCTCGATTTCAAGGAAATATTCACCTGAAGGAAGAGCTTTTACATCAAAAAGCTGTCTTAGCACCTTGCTTCCCTCTATTTGTTCGGTGTAAATTACACCTCCAGATAAGTCTTTTAACGAGATTGTTGATTTCTCTTCAGTGATACTAACAGTATCCATAAAAAGAAAAAACTCTTTACTTCCCTTCTTTGCTACCTTTACAAAAGGATCACCCCCCTTAGCCAGTCCTATTGAACCTAACAGAACTACTGCTACAATCAAACTTTGAATCGCTTTTCTCATTTTATTAAAATTTGGTGCAAAGCTAAATCGGGTCAGATGCTAAATACTACATCTCTTTTCTCCAAAATATGTGCTATTTTAGCACAAAAAATAAAAAAAAGAACTTTATATGTTAATATAGAGCATACTTTTATTAAAGTAGTTAAATAAGGATTCCACGCAATTAAAAAAATTAAAAAAAGCCTCAACAAATGTCGAGACTTCTTCACCATTTTGTTTAAGTTGATACTAAAATGGATATTCGTTTTTAGCTATTACGTGGTCAGCTATACGTCTTCTTGCATCTTTAAGATTCATTGGCTCTACCTTAGTGAACCTCTTCAAGCCCATTAACATCATACGTTGCTCATCACCCTCGGCAAAAGAGTTGATCGCTTCTCTGCCTGCAGAAGCAGCTTTTTCAATAGCTTCATTCAGATATACGCGCATCATGTCTATTTCAACGCCTAAAGCGCTTTCACCTTGCTGGCGCACAAGTTTTTCCACCCTCAAAAGTGTCGACTCAGCCACATATCCCTCAATAAGCATATCGGCCAGATTCATTAAGATCTCTTGCTCTTCGCCAAGCTTCTGCATGTACTTCTGAACAGCCGCACCTGCAACCATCAGACCGGCCTTCTTAAGGTTCACCAAAGCTTTCTTCTCCTTGGCAAACAATTCATCTCCATCACCGGCGCCAAAATCGGGAATAGACATAAGCTCTTTTTGGACTGCCATGGCAGGAGACATAAGGTCGATGCTTCCTTTCATTGCTCTTTTCAATAACATATCGATACAGAGCATGCGGTTAATTTCGTTTGTGCCTTCAAAAATTCTGTTGATACGGGCATCTCTGTAAGCTCTGTCCATTGGACCTTCAGCAGAGAACCCCATTCCGCCATAGATCTGTACGCCCTCGTCAGCGCAGAAGTCAAGTACTTCAGAGCCATGAACCTTAAGTATAGCACACTCTATCGCAAATTCTTCTACCGATTTTAATTTGGCCGTCGCCTCATCCATTCCACCTGCGATCAATGCATCATACGCATCATCAATATTTTGACCCGCTCTGTAATGAGCCGATTCGGAAGCATAAGTCATTGTGGCCATCCTCGCTATTTTATTCTTGATGGCTCCGAAGGTTGAAATTGATGTGCCAAACTGCTTGCGCTCATTAGCATAATTAACAGCGGTACTAATTATTCTTTTAGAACCTCCTACCGCAGCAACACCCAGTTTAATTCTACCAATGTTAAGGATATTTACGGCGATTTTGAATCCATTTTCACGATCAGAAAGAAGGTTTTCTGCAGGTACCTTACAGTCATTAAAGAAGATCTGACGGGTAGATGAGCCCTTTATTCCCATCTTTTTCTCTTCCTCATTCATGGTGATGCCACCGTATTCTTTCTCGACTATAAATGCCGATAGGTTTTTATCATCATCAATCTTAGCAAACACGATAAAAACATCGGCAAAACCACCGTTAGTTATCCACATCTTTTGACCATTAATGACATAATGCTTACCATCTTCGGTCAATACGGCTTTCGTTTTGCCAGAATTAGCATCAGAACCTGAATCTGGCTCCGTTAAACAATAGGCAGCCTTCCACTCGCCTGTAGCTAGCTTAGGTAGATACTTTTTCTTCTGATCTTCATTTCCATAGTAAAGAATGGGCAATGTTCCGATGCCTGTATGTGCAGAGATAGCAACAGCGAACGAATGCGCACCACCAAATACTTCTGCTACCAGCATGGAAGTATTAAAATTCATACCAAAGCCTTCATACGCTTCGGGAACACTAGTACCTAATAAGCCAAGGTCTCCGGATTTATCTAGGAGAGATGGCATAAGCTCAGGATTCTGCATAGAATCAATTTCATCCAGCTTTGGATTTATCTCCTGTTCAATAAAGTCTTGACAGGTTTGAGCTATCATACGCTGCTCTTCACTCCACTCTTCGGGAATAAAAACATCCTGGGCATCAGTTTCTTTAATTAGAAACTCTCCACCTTTAATCGCTTTTTTTTCTTCTACTATTGTACTCATATTTCTTGATATTTAGTATTGAGTCGTAAGTCCTGAGTACTTACAGACAACATTCACACTTTGTAATTTTTATAACTTGACACAGAAATACTCAGGGCTCAAGACTCTGCACTAAAGACTAGTTTAAGAATTCATAAACACCAGCCACACCTTGACCACCACCAACACAGGCCGTCACCATACCGTACTTTTGGTTTCTTCTTCGCATCTCGTCAAATAGCTGGATGGAAAGTTTTGCGCCAGAGCAACCTAATGGATGACCCAATGCAATGGCTCCACCATTTGGATTGAGCTTTTCCTGATTGATATCCAACTCACGAATAACAGCCAGGGATTGAGCAGCAAATGCCTCATTAAGTTCAATTTGGTCAATATCATCCAACTTTAGTCCGGCTTTGTCTAGCGCTTTAGGCACTGCAGCCACAGGACCAATACCCATAATTCGTGGTTCAACTCCAGCAGCCACATAACTCATCATTCGGGCAATGGGCTTGAGATTCAACTCATTTACCATTTTTTCCGACATCACCATTACAAAAGCCGCACCATCAGACGTTTGGCTTGAGTTTCCGGCAGTTACCGAACCTCCCATTGCAAAAACAGGCTTAAGTTTAGCTAATGCTTCAATAGTCGTACTGGCCCGTACCCCCTCGTCTGTATCCACAATATACTCCTTGGTTTGCTTTTTCATGCCTTCATCAATGTAGGTCTCTTTGACTGTAATAGGTACAATTTGGTCCTTGAACTTTTCTTCTTTCAGGGCAGAGGCAGCTTTCATATGCGAGTTGTAAGAAAATTCATCCTGATCTGCACGGGAGACTTTGAATTCTTTAGCTACCTGCTCTGCAGTTAGACCCATACTGGTGTAATAGTCCGGAGTTTTGCTTGCAATCTCATAATTGAGAGCAGTTTTATAACCCATCACAGGTACCAGGGACATTGACTCTGTTCCCCCTGCGATTATGCAATCGGCCATACCGGCATGAATTCTCGCCGCTGCAATGTTAATAGCTTCTAATCCCGATCCACAATACCTGTTAATAACCATTCCAGGGACTTCAAGGGGTAGGGACATTAAGGAGATCATCCTTCCCATTTGCATTCCCTGTTCGGCTTCTTGCACAGCATTGCCAACAATGAGATCATCAACTCTTGTCGCATCTAATCCATCCACAGAGGCTACGAGATGTTTTATAACATCTACCGCTAAATCATCAGGCCTTGTGAAACGGAACCCTCCCCGATTGGCCTTACCTACTGCTGTTCTGTATCCTTTTACTATATATGCATTCATTTTTTTGTGTTTAGTGTTTAGTAGTAAGTCTTTAGTAAGTCCTAAGTAGCAGGTGAACTTTTGAGGCCATAATTCATTTTCTGTACCTCAATCAGATCGTCTTGAAGACTTCTAAACGCATCTTTATCCAAGAACCCTACTCTTGGCGCTACAGTTAGTTGTGTATCCAGTTCATAAGACGAGCCATGAGATATCCCCAAAAATTGATTAAACTCTTTCTTTAAATTTCTTCGGGAGCCCTCTGCTATGTTTGATGGAATTGAAACCGCACTTCTTCTTATTTGCGAGGTTAGGCCGTAAACTTCCTCCTTTGGAAAAGATTGAGTAGCCTCATAAATCTTAACAACAAGATCAACAGACTTCTGCCATACTTTAAGATTTTTATAGTTATTCATAATATACCCACTAATAACTTTAGACTTTTTACTTACTACTATTCATTAATTTCTTAAAGGTTTCCCACCTGTTAAAATCGATTGTATACGTTCCAGTGTTTTCTTTTCACCTGTTAGAGAAAGAAATGCCTCTCTTTCTAAATCAAGCAGGTATTGTTCAGAAACATGCTGTGAATAGGATAAATCCCCACCGCACATCACATAAGCTATCTTATGGGCTATCTTAACATCATGATCAGAAATATAATTTCCCATACGCATGCCATTGACACCTGCCATGAATAATGCCATTCCTGTTTTGCCATGTACCTTAATATTAGTAGCCTGAATAGGTTTGGTATACCCGGCTTCTGCTAGTTCAATGACTGCCGCTTTTGCATCTGCAATCTGACGATCACGGTTAATGGTTATATTGTCTTGCTCTCGGATAATGTGCATATCAATAGCTTCTTGAGTAGAAGTGGCTACTTTTGCTGTAGCTATATTCATGAACGCATTTTGCAGTGCATTCAGCTCCACATCGCCGGTTTCTACTGCATCAGAAACTCTTTTGGTTAGCTCTTTAGTGCCCCCTCCTCCTGGAAGTAAGCCAACGCCAACTTCAACCAATCCAATGTAGGTCTCAGCGGCGGCCTGAACTTTATCTGCATGTAGCGTCATTTCACAACCACCTCCCAGCGTAAGACCATGAGGCGCAACCACCACAGGAACGCTGGAATATCGCACTCGCATCATCGTATTTTGGAAATGACGGATCATAAAGTCAACCTCATCAAATTCCTGTTCAATGGCATACATGAAAACCATTCCAAGGTTTGCCCCGGCTGAGAATTGAGCCCCCTGATTACCTATAACAAGCCCTTTATAATCTTTTTCAGCCATATCTATGGCCTTGTTGATTCCTTCTACAACTTCACCTCCAAGGGTGTTCATTTTGGTATGAAATTCCACCCCAAGTACATCATCTCCCAAGTCGAAGATGGTAGAACCGGAATTAGTCCATACCGTCTTACTGTCTCTGATGTTATCAAGAATGATATATTCCTCGGCCCCGGGTACTGGCTTGTACTCTTTGGAAGCGATATCATAGTAATGACGGACGCCGTTCTTGGCAGTATAAAACGATCCAATCCCGGTCTCAAGCATGTCGTACACCCACTGGTTAGGCTTGTAGCCCATCTCTTCCATTTTTTCAACGGACTTCTTGACACCAACCGCATCCCAAGTAGAGAACGGACCCATTTCCCATCCAAATCCTGAGCAAATGGCATCATCAATCTTATATAGCTCATCAGCAATCTCCGGAATACGGAAAGTAACGTATTTGAAAAGGGCATAGAACGAATCACGATAGAATTCACCAGCCTTATCTTTACCTGCAAACAAGACCTTAAACCGATCTTTCAGAGAATCAATGGTTTTAGTAGTTTCAAGGGTAGCAAACTTAGCCTTTTGTTTAGGTTGGTATTCTAAAATATTTAAGTCGAGAGTTAGAATTTCGGTCTTACCGTCCTTCTTTGTCTTCTTATAAAAACCCTGACCTGTTTTATCTCCTAACCACTTATGTTCCTCTAATTTACCTACTACTTCTGGTAATTTGAAAGTATCTCTTGATTCATCATTTGGCAAACCTTGATACAAGCCATTAGCCACTTTAATAAGTGTGTCCAAACCAACCACATCAGAGGTTCTGAACGTAGCAGACTTTGGACGACCGATTACCGGACCCGTGAGCTTATCAATCTCATCCACATTCAGATCAAGCTTCTGCATGCTATCAATTACCTTCAGGATGGCATAAATACCCACTCGGTTGGCGATGAATGCAGGAGTATCTTTGCAAAGCACTGTTGTCTTACCCAGGTATAGATCGCCATAATCCATAAAGAAATCTATGATTTCAGGATCAGTTTTTGCGGTAGGAATGATCTCTAACAACTTCAGGTACCGAGGTGGGTTAAAGAAGTGCGTACCACAGAAGTGTTTCTGAAAATCTTCACTTCTGCCTTCCAGCATGAAATTGATCGGAATCCCGGAGGTATTTGACGTAATCAAAGTACCGGGCGTTCTATGTTCTTCAACTTGATTGAAAACGATCTTTTTGATGTCCAGATTTTCTACAACCGCTTCAATAATCCAATCGCAATCCTTAATTCGGGACATGTCGTCAGAGAAATTGCCTAAAGAAACACGGCTGGCAAATTTCTTATGGTACAAAGGTGATGGCTTGGACTTCACAGCAGTGTCAAAGGACTGCTGTACAATCCTGTTTTTCAACACTTTATCATCCAAACTAAGGCCTTTTGCTACTTCCTGATCATTTAACTCTTTGGGAGCTATGTCTAACAGCAGCACCTCTAAACCTATATTGGCAAAGTGACACGCAATTCGTGAACCCATAATCCCGGATCCAAGTACAGCTACCTTTTTAATTCGTTTGCTCATTCGTTTGTTGAGTATATATTATTGTTTTCTATTATTTCGTTCACTTCATTGATCACCTCAAAGAACACCTGGATCTTATCTTCAGGTATAAATTCGCGTAGCACAGCATTAAAGCGTAGCACAGTTTCTTTCGAAATTTCTTTTTTACACTTACCTTTTTCTGTCAGATAGATCCGTACAGATCGTTTATCAATTTCATCTGGTTTCTTGTAGATGAACCCTTTTTCCTCCATATTCTTCAGCACACGGGTCAAGCTTCGAGACTCAAGCCCCATCAAAGGGGCGATTTTAGTAGCGGGTGTCCCTTCTTTAGAGCTTATGTTTAGCAAAACAAAACCAATCGACATGGTCATATCATGTTTAGCCGCCTGGTGATTGTACATACGTGCAATTGCATGCCAAGCAGTTTTTATATTATGATCTATGGTTTCTTCTCTTTTCACTAATTTTAATGAGGTTCGTTTAAGTGTTCCGCAATCGTTTTAAATGTGCGGATGACAAATATAATAAAATATGTTATGCATGCATACTATTTTGAATGTAAAAATATTTGTCCACATGTTTCACCGTTAGTACATAAAATTTGATATGCTGAAAGCATTTGATGTGCTGCTTTTCACAGCTCACCTTATTGTAATTGGTTTAAACCTTTTCGCTTGGATTTGGAAGAAAACCAGAAAGCTACACCTGTGGGTAGCAGGTATAACTGTATTTTCATGGCTTGTTTTGGGAATTTGGAATGGATTCGGTTATTGCTTTCTTACCGATTGGGAATGGGGTATCAAAAGGAGGCTAGGTGAAGAAAACTTACCTCATTCTTTTACCCAGTATTTATCTGATAATGTTTTGGGGCTGTATTTAAGCCCCGCCATAGTTGACGGACTTACTCTGGGGCTTTTTATAATCGCTATTTTATGTTCTGTTTATATGAACTTCTTTAGAAACAAATCTCTATAATGTAGTCAACTTACAACTTTCAATTGTTCTACATTGTCCGTATAGCGCGGATCATCACAAAAATTTAACTTAAACATAGCGTTAACCTCAATAGACTGGAAATCAAACTCCTCAACTACTTTACCATGTAGTTCATAAATACCACGTCCTCTGAAAGGGTATTTTGCAGCCGAAGGAGGAAAATGAACTGTATCAATAAAATGACCTCCCCTATCTACAAATGTGCCGAAATGCATGCGATCTCCTTTTGAAGTACCCGTGTTCTTGATAGCTACGAGATAACCACAGATTACAACTTCTCTATTTATGAACTGATCCAATTCATCCACTCTCAAATTGGAGGGCAACTCTTTTTCCAGTAAACTAAAAGGGTCGGATAGAGGAAAGCCTAGTAGTTCCATCTCCTCAAAAGCATCTTCATGTAGATAAATATCGAGCTGAGGCAATGTAAACTTCTTTGTAGCAACATCAAACAAGCCTCTCATGGGTTTACTTTTCTTATTGGCTCCCAATAAAAAATGAGCTTCCCACAATAAGGCTTTTTTATTCTTCTGTGTAAATCTGAATGCACCAATACGAATAAGCAGAAGTAATTGTTCCAAAGAGATGGCAACACGATTTACAAACTCAGTAAGATTTTTAAATTCTCTCAGGCCGCGAGCATAAAGAATCTCTTGAATTACGTTAGCCTCTAAATCCTTAATAAGTCCCAGACCTAAAAAAATGACATCTCTCTGTATTACACTTAGCGCTTCACTTTGGTTAACACAGGGCGCCTTTATTATTCCACCATGCATTCTAGCCTCATGTATATAAAGCTCTTTACGGTAAAATCCTCCTCCGTTATTAAGCACCGCTACCATATACTCTAATGGGTAGTAGGCTTTAAGGAATAAGCTTTGATAGCTTTCTACTGCATAAGATGCCGAATGCCCTTTGGCGAAAGCATAGCCGGCAAAACTTTCAATCTGGCGCCATACATCAATAGCTAGTGACCGTTCTCTACCTAGTCGTTCACAATTCTCAAAGTATTTTTCTTTCACACGTTGAAACTCTTCACGCGAACGATACTTCCCAGACATTCCTCTACGCAGTACATCAGCTTCTCCTAAATCAAGTCCTGCAAAATAGTGTGCCACCTTGATCACATCTTCCTGGTAGACCATTACCCCAAAGGTTTCAGGCATGATGTCGAGCAACACAGGATGCGCGTCTTTTATGCGTTCAGGTTGCCGGAAACGAAGGATATACTCTCGCATCATTCCGGATTTTGCTACACCTGGGCGTATGATCGAACTAGCCGCCACCAACCCCAGGTATTCTTCTGCGCGAAGCTTTTTCAGCAGCATGCGCATAGCAGGTGATTCCACATAAAAACAGCCTATCGCCTTTGCCTCTCTCAATAACTCTTTAATACGCTCATCCTTTTTTAAGCTTTTGAAGTCGTGAATATCTATAGGAGCATCACCAGGCCTATTTTTCTTAATCAAAGCCAGGCAATCCTTGATTTTTCCAAGACCACGCTGCCCGAGAATATCAAATTTGTGCAAACCCACATCCTCCGCTTCATGCATATCAAAATGGGTAGTGGGAAATCCCTTGGGTGGTAAGCTGGTAGCAGTAAAGTAGTGAATTGACTTTTCTGAGATCAATACACCCCCAGCATGAATACTCAAATGACTTGGAAACCCAGAAATTAGGTTGCCGTACCTAATGACCATGGCAGAAAGTTGATCTGAAGGCACTCCTCCATCAGCTATTTTATCAATCTCCTGAGGTGAAAGTCCAAACACTTTTCCAAGCTCTCTTGTGGCCGCTCGATATTTAAATGTACTATACGTAGCAAGCAGTGCTACCCGTCCCAGGGCTTTCCTTGTGAAATACTCAAAGATAAATCGAGTGATCTCCTGCCTGTCTTTAGAAGAAAAGTCGATATCAAAATCCGGAGGATTTTGCCTGTAAAGATTAATAAATCGCTCAAAGTAAAGGTCCAGATCAACCGGATCCACATCAGTAATCCGGATAAGATACGCCACAATACTATTAGCTCCACTCCCTCTACCCACATAATAATAGCCTCTCTTTCTGGCGTAGCTCACTATTTTACAGTTGATCAAAAAGTAAGAGACAAATTGCTTTTGCCGAATGATTTGAAGCTCCTTTGCCAGTCTTCTTAAGATATTAATGTCGTAATTAGGATAGCGATAGATCAACCCTCTCAAACAAAGCCTTCTGAGTAGGACAAAATCCTTTTTCACTGATCCGGTGTAGGTTTTCAAATTTTGAATGGAGCTCCCTGAAAAATCAAAATCGATATGGCATTGGCCAATCAGACTATTTGCATTCTCAATTAAGAAAGGATGGTCTTTATAAATTTTCTCCAATTGATTAGGTGTCAGAAAAACATCTTCTTTATGACCCTCCTCAGAGGTTGGAAGTTTGGTTAACAACGTATTGTTATCAATAGCCCGCAGAAGCCTATGTGCATTAAAGTCTCGCTTATTTCTAAAAGTAACAGTTTGCTGTGCTACTAATTTCTCCGGATGGTTATTCCAATCCGAAATGAGAAGTTTAGACAAATCTCTGTGTCTCACACCGATGTATTCATGGGGTAATAGCGCCCGTTTTGGTGATTTCTGAAAAGGGTAGATCACAAAAGCATTTTTAAAACAGGGCGCTTCCGAGGGGATTGGAATTTCATTGTGCAAATGGTAAGAAAGTAAATCATTCAATTCCTGAAACCCGGTATTGTTTTTAGCTATAGCTACATATTGCTGTTCGGCCCCGTTCCTAAAATCAATACCAATAACGGGCTTTATATTTTCTTTTTGGGCTAATCTGACAAACTTCAGGCAGCCAGCAGTAGTATTAATGTCTGTGAGAACCAATGAGTCAATTCCATATCTTCCGGCCAGGCCCAGTAAATCCTCCGGGCTTATCGCTCCGTATTTGAAACTGTAATATGAATGTGTGTTTAGGTACATAGTCAAAAGCCTTAAGTCATTAGTCTTAAGAATTTTGACTAATGACTTGCTACTATTAAGATCTTCTATTTGCCAGCAAAGGGGGTGGTTCGCCCCTAAAAGGATTGAACCTACTTATCGTCTTAGCCTCAATGCCGGCTGCACGTAGCACTGCCCTGTCACCATGTTTGTCACGTACCTTATCCATAGCTTGGTATAAATTGATCATTTCTACAGCATCTTCAAATAAATTGATCTGATACCCTCCTCCTACCAAATGACTAAAACGAACACCAATCAATCGCACCAAAAGGCGTTTGTTATATAATTTGTCAAACATCTCTAAGGTCTTTGAAATGAGCACATGATCTGCTGAAGTGTAGGGTATTCGTGCCTGTAGCGTGTAAGTGTTAAAATCAGAGTACCGGACTTTAACAGTAATACAAGCCGTGAGTTTCTGACCTCGCCTTAATTGAAAGGAGAGGTTTTCAGCCATCGCTAATAGAATGGCCTTCAACTTTACTACATTGATAGTATCCTTATCAAAAGTACGTTCTGTAGAGATGGACTTTCTTTCTGAATAAGGTACTACCGGAGTATTATCAATACCGTTGGCCTTTTTCCAAATAGTAGCCCCATTTTTTCCAAATACCCTTTCCAGTAGCTCTACGGGCATTCCCTGTATGGTCTTCACTTTTCTTATACCCAGGTTGATCAGTGTTTGATGAGTTTTAGCGCCAATCATCGGGATCTTCTTGATAGACAGTGGCGATAAAAAAGGTTTTTCAAAGCCATAGTCTATACGTAATTGATTGTTAGGTTTAGCTTCTCCCGTAGCTACTTTTGATACGGTTTTGTTTTTAGACATACCAAAAGAGATAGGTAGGCCAGTATCTTTTTTGATCTTTTTCCGCAACTCAGAGGCCATCTTGTAACTATTAAAAAACCGATCCATACCTGATAGGTCAGCATAAAACTCATCAATTGAGGTTTTTTCATAGAGAGGCACTACCTCTTTTATGATCTCCGTTACAGCCTCTGATTTCTTGGAATAAAGCCCCGAATTTCCTCGAATAACAATAGCCTCAGGGCAAAGTGAACGTGCCATCTTCATGGGCATGGCAGAGTGAATACCAAACTTTCGTGCTTCATAGCTGCAAGAAGCGACCACACCACGATCTGTAATGCCCCCAATCAAAATGGGCTTACCGTTCAACCGACTGTCCAGCAGTCGCTCACAGGATACGAAGAAAGTATCTAAGTCAAGATGTAGTATCGTCCGTTCATTCACAGAACAAAATTACTACTTATTTTATATAATACTAAAAATATTAGTAATTAGAAATTATCATAGACTGCTCAACCCATTTTATCGTAACTTTATTAGAAACCTATATTTGTATGATTGTAGAATTCAGAACCAAGAATCAAAGCAACAAAATTCAGGAAGAGGATTTTCTATCATTATCTCCCGCAGATCGTATTTACCTTTTTCTAAATCTAATGATGAAGTCTAAAACCCTACCTTCTAAGGGCAGTCCTGCCAAGAACAATAATTTTATTATAGAACTGACAACATCCAAACGTTGAATCAGTGGCAAGATGACATAAATCTATTTTTACATCTCTCTACCAAGCACGAAGTTAGAATGCTTATGGTAGGTGGGGGTGCAGTTAATTTTCATGGTTATCAGCGCCATTCAGCAGATGTAGATTTTTGGATAGATACTACAGAAGAAAATTTTCAGAAACTTGTAAAAGTCTTTCGTGAGATGGGATATGATATTGAAGATTTCCCAGATCAGGTGAAGCAATGCAAACAGAATATCTCTATAAAATTCTCTCCTGCTGATTTAGATCTTGAGCTGATTACAAATTTTTCAGTGAACAAAACATTTAATAAGGCCTATGAAGAAGCTGAAATTGTCACTATTAATAAAAAACCTCTCTTAAAATGGTATGTATTATCCTATGAGGACTTAATTACCAGCAAAGTGAAATCCGGTAGACCTAAAGACTTACTTGATATTCAAGAATTAAAAAGACTTAGAGAGAATAACCCATCCGATGGCTCAACGTCATCGAATGGATAAAATATTAGTTCAAAATAAACTTAATAGGCATTATTTTATTGACTTTCACAGGTACCCCTCTTTGCTTTCCAGGTGTCCATTTTAGTGGTTTCTCAAAAATGCGAAGCACTTCTTCATCACATCCGGCACCTATGCCTTTGAGAATTTTAATATCTGTCATGTCGCCATTTTCGTCAACAACAAAGCTCATGAAAACAGCACCCTCAATATCCATCCTCCTGGCTTGTGTGGGATATTTCAATTTCTTGTTCACAAACTTGTAAAAGGCCTCGAAACCACCCTCCGGCTCCGGCATGCTTTCTACTATGTCAAAAGGCAGTTCATTTAAAGGTTCTTCAGGTAGGTCTACAAAATCTGTCTCTGGAGGGTCTGGAATCTCTGTGGGGTCAATATTCAGAGGAGGAATATCCTTAACCACTTCATCAGGGTCTGCCGGAATCGGATTATGAAACACCGGCTTTGGAGGTGGTGGCGGTGGTGGTTTGATTTCAGTAATTGGAGGAATAGTCTCCTCAACAAAGGTCATATCAGTCAAATCCAAAGGATTTACTACCTCTTTCTGCTTATACTCAAAAGCAGACACCACCAGCAACAGGGCTGTAAACAATCCAATCTGAAAGAAAAGGCCGGATTTGTTCCTTAGGTCCTTCTCTGGCTTCTTACGTTTTTCCATTTTTCTTCATTTTAAATAAAACATATTCAGAAATATCCGGCCGGGATATTATTTTACTCACTTGCTCATTTTCAATGGTTGGCAAATCATCTTCCTTAAGCATTTTGGTGATGAAATACACACTCCCCATCAGTAGCACAAAAAACAAGAACAGCAGTACTAATTTTAACAAACGCCTTAATCGGCTACCACGCTGATGTTTCTTCATCACATCATAGTAATTCTTATGTCCTTCTATTCTTCTTGAAGTCATCTTATACCTACGTAACCGTATTTCGTGTCGTCCCATTATTCTTTCCAATTTAAATTAAACTGGACCCTTAATTTCTCAACTGCCCTGTAGAGTCGCATTTTGGCGCCACTCTCACCAATGTTCAGGATATAGGCGATCTCTTTAAAGCCTAGCCCTTCGAAGAACCTTAACTCTAAAATCTCCATAGTAGCTGTTGGCAGATTATTGAGTATCTCCCTCACCTGTTGAATTTGGGCATCGGTAAACCCTTCATCATCGGTTTCCATCAGCTCTTTTACCCGCTCTTCCTCCAGGCTAAACACCCTGTTTCTATTCTTCTTATTAAAATGTTTATTCACCTCATTTGTAGCAATACGATAAAGCCAGGCTGAAAAGGGCAATCCCCTAAACTCATACCGCTTTAAATTCTCCAGCGCTTTTACAAATGTTTGCGAACAGAGATCATCAGCCAGTTGCTCATCATCCGTCCTACGATAAATGAACTCAAAAATATCCTCAAAATAACGATCATAGATTGCTCTGAATTTCTGCACATCTCTTTTCGACACCTCAATGATTCGCTGTTCAACGGCGATCTCTTCATCGGTCATATGTCTGGAAGTATTCAACTTGTTCAGGTCAATGATCAAAGGCATAATCACTTGTTTATAGAAAGACACAGGTAGTTCGAAATTTTTCCACTCAGAATAAATTTGATTGCTTGGCCCTTCATTAATTTATACATTTATCAGCCTACAACAAATCGGAACTATGAACAAAAGCCTTACCTTCTCAATCTTCCTTTTTTTAGGATGCATTGCCATCTCTAATTCCATAGCCCAACGAAAAAAGAAACCTGTAGCCAATACAAATACCTCAGCCATAGCCTCAAAAACGAACGGTATGAAGAAGTATGAGGGGTTTTTCAACTTCTATTACAACGAGAAAGAAGATAAGATCTTAGTAGAGATTGATAAGTTCGATCAGGAATTTTTGTATGTCAACTCACTGGCTTCGGGAGTCGGTTCAAATGATATCGGACTTGACCGCAACCAGTTAGGAAATGAACGGGTGGTGAAATTTGATCGTAGAGGGCCCAAGATATTGCTCGTTCAGCCAAATTATAGATACCGAGCATTGAGCGATAATGAAGACGAGCGCAAGGCTGTAGAAGATGCATTCGCAAAATCCGTATTATGGGGATTTAAACTGATCACCGAAGAAAACGGGAAAGTATTAGTTGATGCCACTGATTTTCTAATGCAGGATGCTCACAATGTCGTTGGTCGTTTAAAGAATTCCAGACAAGGAAATTACTCTATCGATAAAAGCCGATCTGCCTTTTATTTAGAGCGAACCAAGAACTTCCCGAAAAATTCCGAATTTGAAACCACGCTCACTTTTAAGGGCTCACCTGCAGGTAGATATATTCGTAGTGTGACGCCTACTAATACAAGTTTCACTGTTAGACAACATCACTCATTCGTAGAACTTCCTGATGATGACTACACCCCCAGGAAGTTTGACCCCAGAACGGGGTATTATGCCACAATGTATATGGACTACGCCACCCCGATCAGTGAAGACATTGAAAAAAGGTTTATTACAAGACATCGGCTAAAAAAGAAAGACCCTTCAGCCGCTGTTAGTGAAGCCGTGGAGCCAATCATCTACTATTTAGATCGCGGAACCCCTGAGCCCATAAGATCAGCGCTTTTGGATGGTGCAAGATGGTGGAACCAGGCTTTTGAGGCTGCCGGATATAAAGATGCTTTCCAGGTAAAAATGTTACCTGAGGATGCCGATCCGATGGATGTACGATATAATCTAATCAACTGGGTACACCGATCCACTCGAGGCTGGTCTTATGGCAGTTCTGTTACTGATCCAAGAACTGGAGAGATCATTAAAGGCCACGTGTTACTTGGTTCTTTACGGGTAAGGCAAGATTTTCTAATTGCCGAGGGGCTTTTAGCACCGTATGAAGACGGGACAGAGGCGCCTTCAGCAATGGAGGAAATGGCTTTGGCGCGATTAAGACAGCTTTCAGCTCATGAAGTAGGCCACACTATTGGCCTGGCACATAGCTATTCCTCTAGCACAGAAGGTAGGGCCTCTGTTATGGATTATCCCCATCCGGTTGCCCAAATTAAAGATGGTAAAATAGATTTATCAAACGCTTATGATGATAAGATTGGCGCTTGGGATAAAGTCAGTGTGATATATGGCTATCAGGATTTCCCGGAAGGCGTAAATGAGAATGCTGAATTGGAAAAGATTATCCAGAACTCATTTAAAGAAGGGCTTACTTTTATATCGGATCAGGATGCGCGACCACAAAGTGGCGCTCACCCTTACGCTCATCTTTGGGACAATGGTAAAAATGCGTCTGAAGAACTGATGCACGTGCTTGAGGTTAGAAAAATAGCCTTAAAAAATTTCGGAGAGAAGAACATTAGAAAAGGAGTAGCTTATGCCAAACTGGAAGAAGTATTGGCCCCTATATATTTCTTTCATAGGTATCAAACCGAGGCGGCTGTTAAGCTTGTGGGAGGTTTAAATTACCGTTATGCGCTACGAGGAGATGGACAACCTATCACAGAGTTTGTCACCAGGGAAGAACAAATGAAAGCCATGGATGCTCTTTTGGCAACGCTAAGCGCTGAATATCTGGCGCTGCCGGAAAAGGTAATCAAAATGATCCCTCCGCGACCCATGGGCTATTCACGAAGTCGTGAAATAATTAATATCAGAACAGGTTTAACTTTTGATCCTTTAGGCGCCGCCGAAAGCGCGGCCAATATGACTTTGTCATTGCTCCTTAATCCGGCACGGGCTCAGCGACTGATCGAGTATGGCGCTCGAAATAGTGATCAACCGAACCTTAATGATATATTACATAGGCTGATCTCTGAAACTGTCAGGAGCAAAATTATGGAGGGATATCCGGGTGAGATTCAAAGAACTGTAAATTCCCTTGTAGTGGAAAACCTGATTAAGTTAAGCGCTAATGATGATAGTGGCCCCCAGGTTAAAGCCCTCGCTAATCTCCATTTGAACAGGCTAGCTGATTGGTTAAAAGCCAAGCCGGCAGCTAATCGAGGTACCAGAGCACATTATGAGTACCTTGAGTTGGTTATTCAACGCTATTTTGAACGTCCTGAAGACTTTGAATTTAGCAGCCCTCTCGACCCTCCGGCCGGTTCACCTATTGGTATGGGGTATAGATGCGAAAGCCCTAGCTTTATATATTAAAAGACTGATTTAAATGAGATACAGCTGGGCGCTAGCCTTACTATTATTATCCTTTGCTTGTAGAACAGAAGATGAAAAGATCCTTGGCCTTTTAGAGTCCTACCTTGTCGGAAGTTTTAATAGTAGAGACCAGTCTCTAAAAGATTCTTCTTATTCCAATATTCATCTTAATGTTAGTCCTATATGGGAAAATAAAGGTTATAATGGAAGGTGGCTCTATGTGGAACAGGCCGCTGCCTCACAACTGGATCTCCCGTACCGACAAAGAGTTTATCAATTATCAATAAATGAGACTAAAGAATATGTCAGCGCTATCTATCTCATCAAGGACCCTATGCGATTTGCAGGTGACTATAAACTTGACGACCCATTGTCTGGCTTAACACCAGATTCTTTGGAATTAAAGGTGGGTTGTGAAGTAATCCTTCTAAAAACAGAGAATGGATTTGAAGGGCAAACGGGGGTAAGGGCCTGTAACAGTGAACTGCTTGGCGCCTCATACGCCACGTCAAAGGTAGTGTTAACGGCCACTCAGCTCACCAGTTGGGATCAAGGCTTTAATGCAGATGGTGAACAAGTTTGGGGTGCGGAGAAAGGACCATATATCTTCAAACGAAGACCGTAATATGAGTGTTGAAGAAACTACCGATGAGCTTTATGAGCACCAGCGCATAGTAGCAGATCCCAATCAGGCGCTTCTAAGAATTGACAAGTTCCTAATGGACCGCCTGCCCAACGTTACTAGAAATAAACTTCAGGTGGCAATTAAAGATGGTTTTGTAAAAGTAAATGGTAGTGATGTTAAACCCAATTATAAAGTACACCCAAATGACGAAATAATAATTGCCCTCCCGGAACCACCGAGAGATACCGAAGTAGTTCCGGAAGATATTCCTCTTAATATTGTATATGAGGATGAATACCTCTTAGTGGTAAATAAAGAAGCTGGTATGGTTGTGCATCCCGCTTATCAAAATTGGTCCGGAACACTGGTAAATGCCCTTACGTATCATTTCCAGAATTTACCTGAAATGAAAGGCAATGATGGTCGGCCCGGGCTGGTACATAGGATCGATAAAGATACTTCCGGGCTGTTGGTAATCGCTAAAACAGAGGCCGCTATGACTGGTCTTGCCAAGCAATTCTTCGATCATAATATCGAACGGACTTATCATGCTATTGTATGGGGAATACCGGAACCATCATCGGGAACAATAAATATTAACCTCGGAAGAAGTCCAAAAGATAGGAGGGTAACAATGGCTTTTGAGGATAACTCCATTGGTCGACATGCAATAACGCATTATGAGGCGCTAGAAGAATTAAGATATGTGAGCCTAATCAAATGTAACCTGGAAACAGGACGTACGCATCAAATCCGTGTTCATATGAAATACCTCGGGCACCCCCTTTTTAATGATGCCACTTATGGCGGTGATACAATTTTGAAAGGTACTCAGTTTTCAAAATACAAGGGCTTTGTAGAAAACTGCTTTAAAATAATTTCAAGGCAGGCGCTACATGCCAAATCTCTCGGCTTCATTCATCCCGTTACAAAAGAGCGTATGCAGTTCTCTTCAGAGCTTCCGAATGATATGAAGGAGGCTCTGGAAAAGTGGCGCAATTACGTACAATACAACTAGGTACTAAACGGCGAGCTGCTCGTCACCATGTAGGGCCTTATTGATCTGATCCATAGCATTTTTCTTAAATGTCTGATAATCGCGATCAAGGCGCTCGTTGTAAAGCAATTGCTTAATGTAATCCAACACGTCATCCATTTCTGCCGTATTCATGGAATCCAACGATTGGAGGATAGCCTGTTTTTTAACTATAGCATTCATAGTGGTAGTGGTTATAGTCAAAGATAACGAGTTACCTCCCAAAAGGTTAGATTGTTAAGTGATCGTAATGATTTGTTGATTTTTACTTCACCTTGGGACTCTTTAAGTCTTCACGGATGAATCCTATGGTGCCGATATAGAGCCCCCAGACCCGTAATGATCAATAGTACGATTATGTTAACTGTACTTTTAAGATACATCAGTTGGTTTAACTGGCCATTCTCGGATTTATCCGGACAATCAGTGGGCTCGTCCCTGTAATCATAGAAGTCGGTGGCCTTCTTAAACGCATTGATCGAATCTATTTGTTCGTCAAAGTCACTGCCTATACAAATACGATCCCAAATCAGCTTTTTGTCCACCAGCGAATTACTATTTATCACTTTATGACTGTATTTACAATGTGTACTATTTGATCAAAGACCAGTTTGAACCAGGCTTCATCTTTATCCAGCCCTTCAAAAGGATTGTCTCCATCATAAGATATTTCATCCAGTCGGCATTTGAGCTGCTTTATTTTTTCGATACCAGCCAATACACGCTGGTCCATGATTAATCCGATAAGGCCTTTTTTTTCATGGATTCGAATGACTTCATCGTCATAGAGGCTTATACTCCACAGGTTAGAGGAGACACTGTCATCGTATTCATTGTCATCATCTACCGGTTGTAGCTGTCTTCATTAATTAAAGGCTTACCATTTACCGTCATACTGAAAGGTTTTGCCCGTTAACCAAGGTCTTAAGTTCAATATCCAGTTGTTCAAAGTGGTCATATGCAGGTTCACGGTATTTTTCGATCCTCCTTTTAGGGATAGAAATCACTTAGACAGCTGCAATGTCTACAAGGTTATCTATTGAATTACCGACATTGGTGAATAAGATCTAATGTTTCTGCGGATGCAATGCACAAAAAATCAATTGAAAATTCCCCTTCGCCAGCCGCCGCATGTCAGATTGCGAAAAGGCTGGTATGCCTACAAGGTTATTTAGGTAACTCTATTAACCTTAAAGGCCCTTAGAATGAATTCCATAAGTTATCTTTTTCCTTATGAACATATTTCATCATGGGATGTACGTGAGTATCTGCAAACATGGCTTCAGAGATTTAAATAAGCTTTTGCATTTGTTATAGAAATTTGGTCAAAGTCTTTCTGACCTAAATGGCCTCTCAGATTAATGCCAAACGCCCTCTCACTTATTTCTTGTTCCAGCATATAATAGTCTGTTCCGAAAAGGATTTTTTTTCTGCAGACCGAATCCATAAGAGTAGTTTTTAAAAGACCATAGTATTTTGAATCATACAAGGTGTAAGAGACATCGGTATACACATTGTCATATTCAATCAAAAGCTCTTTGACTTTGCTGAACCAGCTTTTGCCATCGTTATCTTGTCCGTGCCAGGAATTGTTCAGATACTTATCCCATTCTCCGGCTCCGCCAAAATGAGCGAAACATATTTTTAGTTTCGGGTATTTATTTAGGAGCGCTCTGTACCGATCAGGATCTGAGTACACCTCTGTAAATTTGCTATTCTTTGCTTTCGGGTATTCTTTCCCATCTGCGGGATCTGTTCTTCGCTCAACCGTCAGTTTCCCTTTATAAAAAACTCCGCCCCTTGTGCAATGGGTCATAACTGGAATTTGATTGACCTCTGCATAAGCAAAAACTTCGTCTAACCTTGGATCCGTTGGGAAATAACCTAATGCCGGATATATTTTTATCCCACTGAAGGGAGCCTCGGGGTCCTCAATATGTTTTTTTACAATGTCGAGTATATTGGGTCTTTCAGGATGTGCAAAAACAAAAGGTAAGATCTTATTTCCATGTATTTTTTTAAGATCAGCCAACCCTTTAAGCTGTAATTCAAAAGACTCTGGAACCTTACCGGCGCCCATATATTCCATGTCCATTGATAGCACAACAATTGATGTGTCTTCAGGATAGAATCCCCTCAAATGTTTAAAAATGGCGTTTTGATCTCCTATTTCCCCTATAGCCTTAAAAGTATAATATCTATAACTTAGATCCGCCAGAGCATTCATTTTCAATTTCTTGAAGAATTTGGCCGTGTTCTTCTTTAGCAACCGATCTGCCAGCCATTTAGCGGCTTCTGGTAAAAACTTATCCGGAACATGTTTTTGTGTAAATATGTGAGTGTGAGCGTTTATCAAAGCCTAGATACTCATTTAAGTGTTAAAGGATCACCGTATTTCTTTCGTTATCTGCTGTTGTAACTCTACCTGTACTTATCGCTAAGAGCATTTGCTCAAAAACCGGGGTCGGTGTGCCATCTCTATCTTCCATAAAGTAAGTATGCCCTTTAGGGTCGCACTTGTTGTTAAACTCGTCGCAGTCGAAAGCGTACACATTTTTCGGCACAAGGTTCATATTTTCGGGGCCGGTATGCCCTAGCCGTCTGGAAACTACTTTGTTTTTTAAATTAACAACCTTACTGGCGCGTAAAGCCAGGTCATCGGCGGCATAAAATACAAGTACATTCCTGGAAACCTGAGTGATAATCTTACCCTCATGATATTTTTGCAGGGTTTCGTTAACAACATCAGGCGCCGCCATAAACACATTTCGGAAAATCAGAGGTATGTTTTCCCCTAAAAAACTTAGGTCTTTAAACTCCAGTAGCGTCTTTTTCAATACCCGGTTTCCCATAGAATGCGATAGAATATTAATTCGCTTCATGCAGGTATCCGGGGTATCAAAATCCGTATTTCTCCAACTCAGAAATTTTTCGAATACCCTGCTAAATGCCGGTGCACTGGCATGGGCGGCATATTGATCATCCCAGTAGTCTTTCAAAATGCCAAAATCGTTGTCGCATGGCCAAATCATGGGGACTACTTCTACCAGGTTTTCTTGCGCATTATCGAACAAGCGCTGCAGCTTTTCGGCATTGCTGAAAATCTCCCCCTCGCCTTCGGGCATGTTGTTAAAGCCATGTATATAAATAAGAATCTGCTTGGCCGATGTGGTCTTCAACGTTTCAAAAAATGACAGACTTCCTAACTCTTCATAGTCATTTTCTCCATGACGCTCACAAAAAAACACGGATTGTAAAGCCTGATTGTCGTTCAGATCGAAGGAGATCTTTCTACCGGATTCCGAATGTGAGCTCTCAAGTAATACTCTATTTGTAATGAACAGCATAAGTAAGTGGGTTACTGGTTATCATTCGATCTGCGAAAGTCATTATCAATCATAATCCACTACCCACGACCATCCTATCTCGCCAAAACCTGTAGAAAGCTGATTCTTTCTTTCTAATTCCTGATCTTCTTCGCCGTCAGGGTTAAAATGCTCATCCATGTTCACCCATCCGAGCGGCCTGTCTTTCATTTTCTTCAATGCACTACCTACAATGCCAATCCCTTTTATTCCAAGGGTTATCCATTGATTGGTTCCACCAAGTAATTGTAAGACCTGACCTCCCTGATCGCCACCTAGAAACCCACTGATTTCGCCAAGTACATCTCCTGCAGAACGTACCGATTTCCTAGAATGCATAACCCATAGTCTGGCTTTTATTGAAAAATCTTCCGGCATGTCTCGTTCAAGAACAAAAAGTCCATCGGCGCCATCGCCTTCCGGCACAAAAGAAATGTAATTATCCGCCGGCCTTCTTACGCGTATAGGCTCGCCGTCAGGTATGGCAGTAATAGCCATTTGGTCCGGATTATCGGGCATCTCAGTAGCTAACACAAAGTATATTTTCCAACTTTTTTTGTTTCTCTCAATATCGAGGTAGTTGAGTTCGAGTCTTATTTTATCCATGGTGTTAGTTTTTTAGTTGTTTTTTTAAATCAATTGTTCTCTTCAATAGGTTAAACCAAAAAGGGGCCCCTAGTGAAAGCGCGATAGCCGTAATGACATAACCAAGAAAATTATAAAAAAGCATTTTCAAGGCATAACTCAGCTTATCACCGATACCATAAAGGTGGTAATAAAAAATACCAGCTTCATAGCCCTTGGTATTAGGCAAAAGTTTAGATTCAATATAATACGGTAATGCAGATTCCCCTCTTACACGTAATACCAGGGAATCAGGCAGCCAAGCGCCACCACCAAGAATTGATCGCGTATTCTCAATGTCTTTCAGTAATTGTTTTTGAATGGACGATAACGTATCCATCTTATCGTTGTAGATCTTATCTTCATCAGTTATCTCAGAGTCTAAGCTAGCATAATTTTTAGGTGAGTTGGGGTTGTTTTCGACATAAGCTATGGCCAGTTGCACCAATTCGCTTCGGGCCTTCTGGTCCATGGACAATTTCTGAGTTATATTGAAGGTATTTAAATTAAAAAACCATGCGATGATTAAACCGATAAAAAACAACATAATCTGAAGATTTCTCTTGTACCATTCGCTTGCACTGGACATCGTATCATTGAACCAGTTTGACAACAACTTTCTAAGTTTATCTAAATCATCATCCGCTTCATCCACCAAGTTCAACAAGTATTCTTCTATACTCCCTGGAAGAGCATAACTTTTAATCCCTTCTTTAATATCCGATACCTCAGCATCAGACTTACCGTTTCTTAGAGTGTCCACAAGGGCGCGAGAAAAAGTTCCTGCTTCAATTACCGATGGTTTACTAAAAATCTTATTCGCTGATAGCGATTGTATCTCAGGATGATCGTAAATTTTTTTTACGATACCTGTTTTGTCTTTACTATTGGAAAAAACAATGACATTATCATTGTTCAACATGCGGTTCATAGCACTGTGAAGATTTTTGGCTCTTAAACCCAGGTTTGTAGAAATAATTTCTGCAACCAAAGATGCTAAAAGGCTATATAAAAGGTATATGAATACAAGTCCTATTACAACATCTATGGCAACACTTCCAGTCATAATGGAGTAAGTCGGTTTTAAATGGTAAGTTGATAAATTTAGAAGTAGTTCTCAATACCCTACATAGGGTATTTTATTGGGTTCTAAATTGTATTACAATTACATACCCTTTTATTCAACACTTGAAATCCAAGAACTTTCTTGGGGAAATGGAACCTAATTTTCCTCTTAAACAAAACCTTAAGAGCTATCTTCAAAGATATAAAGAAAAAGCCCAATTGCTTAATTCAAAATTCTGGGCTTTCTCTCCAAAGAAACTACAAAGCCAACTACCTGTCTTATTAGCTCAAACTGAACTGAGGTATAAGTCCCCCAAATTCACATAAGCATTACTTTTAATATATCAGGTTTAAAACCGTTATTATATTTGATGCGTTATCTAAGTCATTTACCTCCATTTATACCAGTTTGTCTATAAGGTTATTTCAATTTTCCTTACTTCGTATTTCAGTTATTGAACGATGAATTAGCTCTCAGGCATACAAAAAAGATTTCATTTGGGATTTGGTGGCCGCAATCGAAACTCGCTCTAGCTGACTTATCTCTAATACTTTTTTTACAGCATAGATAAGCGAGTTATTAATGTAAGGCTTAATTAAGAATGCCTTGGAATCAACCTGTTTAGCGGCTGCGATTAGGCTTAAATCCAGCTCGTTATGAATGAAAATTATGGGAACATCAGTCAAAAACTTGTCCTTTCGTATAATATCCGCCATTGTAATACCATCCATAGATGTATCACTAATCTGACTAATAATCAATGACGGCTTCATTCGCTTAGCCATAATCAAAGCCTCGCTACCATGATTAGCATAGTTCAAATTGAGGTCAAACGAAGAAAGAACGTTCCCCATTGCCTTTTGCTCATCCGGCGATTTATTAACAATTAATATCTCTGGATTCATAGGCCTTTTCAAAATTTTGATACTCTCAAAGATAATTTGAATGCAAGCCTTGGGCGAGTGCAATTTTAAGATCTGGTGGAAGAAATTAGATGTAACTATCTGATAATCAGGTAAAATAATTAATTTCTACAGTAGATTTTTGAGTATATATACCTATGTTTTTGAGTAAAATTACCTAGTGTTAATTATGATGGTTTAAGCGAATAAACCCTTATAATAGATTCTTTTTTAGATGAATCAAGTTAACGACCCAATTTGAGACCTTCTTAGATGAAGGTTGTCGGTCAAGTTTACAGTATTTGTATTCTACTGAATTAAGCCACATTCATAGGCATATCTCACAAGACCCACGGTATTTTTTACATCCAGTTTTTCCATAATATTCGCTCTATGATTTTGAACCGTACGTTCACTAAGGTTGAGGCGTTCGCTTATAACCTTCATCGTCATCTCCTGACATATTAATGAAAGTATCTCCTTCTCTCGTTCGGTAAGAGGCAATGATGTATTGAAGGAAGGTCTTGACTCGGCTGCCTTCTTATTAATTGCTCCCTTCCTAAGGGCTTCAATAACTAATTGATTTTGATAGAAATCTTTTTCTATCACTGCCTCTATAGCAGCTTCCACTTCTTCCGGCTCCGCATTTTTTAATAAAAATGCGTGAGCGCCAAGCTCCATTAAATAGTAGATATGCTGGAATGAGTCGTGCATAGATAAAATAATAATTTTAACGCTAGGATACTTTGCCAGGATCTTTTCTGTGGCCTCTATCCCATCCATAATAGGCATTTCCAAATCCATTAAAATTACATGTGGTATTTCTTTCTTTACCAAATCCAGCGCCTCTTTGCCATTGCTAGCCTCTTCCACCTTACCTACTTTTTTGAAAGTCTTCACCAGGCGAGACATACCTTTTCTAAAAAGAGTCTGATCATCCGTAACATAGATTGTCCACTTACTCATTACTATCAATTCTTATCTGGTAAGAAGTTCCTTTGCCTGGCTCACTGATAAGCTCAACTTGCCCGCCTAACATATTCACTCTATTCTCAATATTGTAAAGCCCGACTCCTTTGTTAATATCATTTTTTATCTCTTCAACATTGAAACCTATGCCATCATCAGAAACATCAAGTTTCAAGCCATCTTTTAACTCCAATTGAACAATTATTACCCTTGCACTAGCATGTTTCAGAGCATTATTTACTATTTCCTGAACAAGTCGGTAAACAGGTAACTGCTCTTCGCTTGGGAAATCATACGCGCTTAACGTTTGCTCAAAAACTACCTTAGTAGAAGGTGAGCTTACCTTTTCACAAAATTCCTTTAAGGCCTCTACTAATCCAAACTTTTCAAGCGAGGCTGGCAGCAGATCTTTTGAAATTCTTCGCACCGTTTCGATGGTATCATCTATCATTTCTTTTGTTTCGAAAATAGCTTCGGTAGCTTCATCATTCTTAGCAGACGACTTTAAAAAATTCAAATTGAGCTTGGCTGCAGACAGCATAGCTCCAACACCATCATGCAATTCCGAAGCGATACGCTTTCGCTCTACCTCCTGGGACTCTATGGTAGTTTTCAGGAGCTTTTTTTGGTACTTCCCCTCCAATGCCTGTTGTTGCATTTTATTTTGGAGCATGCGTTTTTGATAGTAAACAACGAAAAAGATGATACTACTAGCCATAAGTAACATCAAGGCCGTTCCGACAGAAAAGATTAATAAGAAATTTGGATCATTAGATGCCGGCATGTCGAATCCTGTAGTCTCTATATAGGCGAAAGGCGTATAAAAAAAATATATTTTTGATTATAGCAAAAAAATTGCTTAAACTCCATATATAAGCGAATTCCTCGTAGTAATTCTGTCGGAGATAGTCTTCTGAAATAAATAGAAGCAAGCTCGAAGAAAAGTATATGAAGATACCATTGTTAATCCAAAAACCAGGTGCTTTAATAATGTCTGTTGACGGCAATCTCTTAATCCATAACCAATATAGCCCGAGACTCAAAAAAACAAATAGAATCGCATTCATCCATCTAAAAGCCGTAGGGTCAAAATATATAATAGTAGAAGAAGTAAGTAGAATTAAAAAAACTCTCAGTAAAGAACTTCTTTGACTTTGCTTAAAAAATTCTAGCCAATACAAATTTAGAAGTAACCCAAATTCTAATAAACGATATGCAATTCCAACAAGTGGTTGCGGACTATTAAAAACTAGGTTAAACAGAATGTTTGCGGCGCTACAGATTACCGAAATACCGAGTAAGAAAAAAATAAGTTTTAATCGTTTCTCTCTAATATTTTGAGTGAGCGCAAATGTGAATACGCATACGGATGAGGTTATAGCGGAAAACCAAAATATATTTTGAAAAATGAAAGAGCTCATATATTCAAATATATGCAGGCTCCTTCGTTTTAAAAAGGTCTTTTAGGTCAATGGATCCTCACCGTCCGGGCAGTAGTGAGGACAAGTAGACCCATCATCCAATATCATTCCAATTTCACCACCTTTTCCATCGGAACTTGGCAATAGGTTATTTTGGTCCCTTTTTGCTCCAACCAACATTAATTTTGGGTTCCCGTCATCGTCAATTCCATAATACACCCTAATGCCCATACATCCGGGTTCATCCAGAATCTTTTGAATATTCTCGCATCCGAAAAATTGGGCTTTTACCGCTCCTTTGTTTTCATCACGATACCTTTTGGTCCATCTTTTTGCTTGCTCCAGGGTTATGGACTTCCCTTCTTTTCCATCAAAAGCCATATTTAAGACAATTTAGAGTTAAAAATATTTATACATGGAATTTAATTAAATAATATGTTCTAACACCTAATATTCATCCTTTAATTATTAAAAAAAGTCGTGTTTTAATGTAGTAGCTATGAACTGTTAGAATCAAAGTCGATTGAGTAATTTCGCGATCTGAGCTTATTAATGTATGACCCTGATTCAGTTTGAATATATAATCGCCGTAGATAACTACCGCCACTTTGGTAAGGCAGCGGAAAGCTGCTTTGTTACGCAACCCACCTTAAGCATGCAAATCCAAAAGTTGGAAGAACAGCTTGGTGTACAAATATTTGACAGGAATAAACAACCCGTAGTACCAACGGAGATTGGCAAAAGAGTTATTCACCAGGCACGAGAGGCGGTAAAAAACTCTAAGCAAGTACAGGAAATTGTGAATGATGAAAAAGATGAATTGGCGGGTGATTTAAGCATTGGTATTATACCTACACTCTCACCTTATCTTCTTCCTCTTTTCATTCATAACTTCTTAGAAAGATATCCTAATGTAAATATTAAAGTTGAGGAACTCATCACTGACCAGATTGTAGAAAAACTCAAGAACGAAACCCTTGATATCGGGCTCTTGGTAACCCCCTTAGAAGTACCTGAGATGAGGACCATACCTTTGTTTTACGAAAATTTTTATGGCTATGTGAACCATCGTGATGAACTTTTTAATAAAAATGCACTCAGCGTAGAAGACGTTTCCAGAAGTGAGTTATGGCTCCTAAACGAGGGGCATTGCTTCCGTGATCAAGTTCTTAATGTATGCCATATCTACAGCGAACACAATGGCCGTTTTAAATATGAAAGTGGTTCTTTAGACGCACTAAAAAGGATTGTAGATAAACACGGAGGGCTCACGCTACTCCCGGAGCTGGCTACCATGGATTTTGATAATACTAGTAAAATGAAATTGAAGAAGTTTACCAACCCGCAGCCAATGCGTGAGGTAAGTCTTTTTGTCCATCAGCGTTTCTTAAAGAGAAAATTGATCGAGGCATTAAGGACTGAAATTCTCAACGCAATTCCCGGTTATATTAATATTGAGAAGAGTGGTGAAGTAATTAAATGGAAATAAGAATGAGTAATAAAAATACAAAAGCCGTTCACAGCGGATCATTGGAAGATAGCCAGCATCTGGGTACTGTCTCACCTATCTATCCTTCTACCGCATATGATTATGTAGATGTAGACATCTATGCCTATCCCAGGTATTTTAATACGCCAAATCAAAAGGGGGTTACACAAAAAATATGTGCACTTGAAAACGGGGAAGATGGAATCCTCTTTAGTTCGGGAATGGCAGCTATCACCACAACGCTGTTTGGGCTATTACAAAAAGGTGACCATGCCGTTTTCCAAAATGACCTGTATGGAGGGACACATCATGCCATCACCTCACAAATGGATCGATTCGGTATTGAGTACACGCTGGTAGACAGCATGAATTACCAGGATTATGAGAGTGCGATTAAGAATAATACAAAGCTGATCTATGTTGAAACTCCTTCTAATCCGCTTTTGAAGTTGATAGATCTGAAAGGAATAAGCGAATTGGCCAAAGCTCACGATCTTTATTCTATGATTGATAATACTTTTGCATCACCCGTTAATCAAAATCCAATAGATCATGGTATTGATATCGTAATTCATAGCGGCACAAAGTATCTTGCCGGCCACAGCGATATCTGTTGCGGAGTTATGGTTTCTTCGAAAGAAATTACGGAAAGTGCTTGGAATAGCTCAATTAATTTTGGCGGAAGCCTGAATGCTCAGATGGCTTACTTACTTGAGCGAAGTATTAAAACGCTCGGGTTAAGAGTTCGTCAGCAAAATGCAAATGCACAAGAAATAAGCGAGTTCCTCTTATCACATAAGAATGTGGATGCTGTCTATTATCCGGGCTTACCTCATCATGAGGGACATGAAATTGCGAAATCGCAAATGATGGGCTTTGGCGGCATGCTTTCCTTTGAAGTACATACTGATCCTAATGCATTTGTAAAAAAGCTTGGTTTGATCAAACCTGCTATGAGCCTTGGAGGTGTGGAGTCAACTATTACCTGCCCGGCACAGACATCCCATTCTAAAATTTCTGCTGAAGAACGAGCTAGAGTCGGTATTAAAGATGAGCTTTTAAGGCTTTCTACCGGAATTGAAGATACAGATGATTTGATCAAAGATTTAGACAAAGCCTTAACTGTTTAACTTGTTACCTGAAGAAATCCAATCGTTTTGTGCTGAAAGCTTTGGGACGATCAAATCTTTCCAGCATTGCTCCGGAGGATGTATAAATAATGGCGGGAGAATTGAGACTACATCAGGCGGATTTTTTATCAAATGGAATTCCGCTACAAGATTCCCAAAAATGTTTTCAAAAGAAAAGCAAGGATTGGAGCTATTATCACTAGCTGATGGCCTTACTATCCCTAAGGTGGAAAAAGTCTATGAAGGAGTGCAATATAGCTGTCTGGTATTAGAATACATTGAAAGTGGACCAAGAAAGCCTAGCTATTGGGAAGAGCTGGGTCAGGGTTTAGCGCTTCTTCATTCTCAAAATGCAAAGTCTTTTGGTCTGGATCACAACAATTACATCGGCTCTTTGAGACAGTCCAATTCGCAGCACAAAGATTGGATTGAATTTTTCATAAACGAGCGAATTACACCACAAGTTGAGTTAGCTATTTCAACAGGCGCAATGCAAAACAAAGAAGCTCAGAATATTGAGAGATTATATAAAATATTTACTAATCTATTGGTTTCAGAGAAACCATGCCTTATTCATGGCGATCTTTGGAGCGGTAATATAATGATTGATGCTTTCGGCAGTCCTGCGCTCATAGATCCTGCAGTGTCATTTGCGAATAGGGAAATGGATATAGCCATGATACGGCTTTTTGGAAGTTTACCAAATGAGTTCTATGAAAGCTACAATGAAACAAAGCCTTTGACGGCAGGTTGGGAAGGTCGACTTAACCTATATAATCTTTACCCCTTACTAGTCCATGTGAACTTATTTGGCAGGGGCTATCTTTCAGAGGTGATACAAATAGCAAAACAATATCATTAAAAAGTCATTTTTTAACAATGCTCAATGGCTTTTTATCCCTGGAAGTTAGGATTAGTTATTACCTATTTTCTGGTCTTGAATCTTATCCACTACAACGCGCTCATTTCTGTTCGCTAAAACCCAGGCAGTGTGATATACAAGTTTTGTTCTTTTAGTCAGTTGGTCAAACTCAATCTTATCTATGGTATCTGACGGCTGATGGTAGTCATCGTGAACTCCGTTAAAGTAAAAAATTATAGGAATATTATTTTTGGCAAAATTCCAGTGATCTGATCGATAGTAAATTCTATCGGGATGGTTCTCATCGTTATACGTGTAATCTAGTTCTAAATTTGAGTAGGTTGAGTTTACTTTCTCGCTGATCTCATGAAGTTCACTTGAAAGCCGGTCAGAGCCTACTAAGTACACATAATCCGGATTATCCTTGTGCTCCGGATCAACACGCCCGATCATATCTATATTTAAATCCACCACTGTGTTTTCAAGAGAGAACACGGGGTTGTTGGTATAATACTCCGAACCTAATAAACCTTTTTCTTCACCTGTTACTAGCATAAACAGAATGCTTCTTCGTGGGCCCTTACCATCAGCCTTAGCTTCTACAAATGCCTCCGCTATTTCTAGTATCGCAGATGTGCCTGAACCATCATCGTCAGCGCCGTTGAAGATATATTCATCGTTTCGTCCAATATGATCATAATGAGCTGTAAGGACAACCAATTCATCTTTTAAATCAGAGCCTTCCAGATAACCTAGTACATTCTCGCTCATCACTTCTTCCACTCCCTGCTCCGTTTTATAAGAGAACTTACCTTTTTTGATCTTCTTCAAGCTGCCCGTTTTACCTGCTTCCACCATTTGATCTACAGTTGTATTTAACATTTTAGCAGCTACACTAGGTGAAATAAAAAAGATACCAGGATCCTCCGAATTTGATTGTGGCTTCTCAAGTTTTAATCTTCCGGAAGACAGATAGTTTTTTAGCAATTGGCTGTAAGCGTCAAAACCTTCATCATTTTTATGAGTCACCACCAATGTCATAGCTGCACCCATTTCCATAGCAAGAGCGTTTGGCTGTCTCCAACCTCTTGGATTGTTTACCATTACGATAACCGCTTTATCTTTTGGCTTTATTTGTTTGAAATCAGCATCCGACCCTCTCCCGGCAAAAATCACTTCAAGTTCCTTGGCACCGTTTGAATTATTTGAACCGTAGTAAACCACCTTTCCAAAATTGGAATAGGTCTCATCTTTAACTGTCATTGAAATGTTACCTGGTATAGCCCTATACAGTGGCACTGTCTGGTAATATCCCCTGCTTGTGCGACTAGTAACAGGGCCCTCGAGCCCTAGTCTTTCAAAATGATCTTGAATGAAAGCAGCTGCCATTTTTTGGCCTCTTTCACCCGTATCTCTACCTTCCATAGCATCAGACGCCAAAATAGAAAGTTTATCATATAATTCATCTTTAGTAATTCCTTGAACATATTTTAAGGCATCTTCCTCTGACTGAGCATGTCCATTACATATAACAAAAACACCAATGAAAACTCTTAATACCCGTTTCATAAACACAATTTTTTAGTGGTTAAAACTATTTAATTAAGTATCCAAAACAACTCCCACTCATCAAATTCTTACCAAGGATTCTATATACGATCCAACCGAACCAAACATCGATTTTATTGTTGTAGAGGAAGTTTTTTTAATGTATTAGTGATTAGCTTTGCACATCTTTTTAAAGAGCTATGCAAAGAATTTAAACTATATAAAAAGGGAAGAGGATGAAGTTAGAGCTTAAAGATTTCGAAAGGTTTGACACAAGACATAATGCACCCAATGACGAGCAAGTTTCTAAGATGTTAGAAGCCGTCAAGGCAAGTTCTATTGACGAGTTAATTGATCAAACGATACCACAGGCTATTCGGTTGAAAAAAGACCTCAATCTTCCTGTAGCGAAAAGTGAATTTGAATTCCTTAGTGATTTTAAAAAGCTTGCTGAAAAGAACAAAATCTATAAGTCATTCATTGGTGCAGGCTACTACAATACCATAGTTCCTCCGGTAATCCTGCGTAATATACTTGAAAATCCCGGGTGGTATACTGCTTACACGCCATATCAGGCTGAAATAGCCCAGGGTCGATTAGAAGCGCTTATTAACTTTCAAACCGTGATCACAGACCTAACAGGTATGGGAATAGCCAACGCTTCCTTACTTGACGAAGGAACCGCTGCGGCTGAAGCTATGACCATGCTGGCAGGGGGTAGAAAGGGGATCAAAAAAAATGCCGATAAATTCTTTGTAGATAAAAACACCTTTCCTCAAACACTTGATGTATTAAAAACAAGGGCAATACCCGTTGGTATTGAATTAGTAATAGATGACCTAAGTGAATTAGACCTTACCGATCCTGAGTTGTATGGTGTACTGTTACAGTATCCGGATAATAATGGTGAGGTGAAAGACCACTCTGCTTTAATAGCATCAGCTAAAGAGAATCAGGTGGCAGTTGCAATTGCCACAGATTTAATGAGCCTAACTCTTTTAACACCGCCTGGTGAAATGGGAGCCGATGTTGTAATAGGTACAAGTCAAAGATTTGGCGTTCCAATGGGGTATGGAGGTCCGCATGCGGCATTTTTTGCTACTAAGGAGCAATACAAAAGGCAGATCCCAGGTAGAATCATTGGCGCTTCATTAGATGCCCAAGGAGACCAGGGCTATAGAATGGCCTTACAAACACGAGAGCAACACATCCGAAGAGAAAAGGCCACCAGTAACATCTGTACAGCCCAGGTACTTTTAGCCGTCATGTCTGGTATGTATGCCGTATACCATGGCTCAGAAGGACTAAAGAAGATGGCGACCAGAATCCATAGCCTAACTAAATTGCTGGAGGCAGGTGTAGAGGCAATTGGTCTTGAGCAGCTCAATTTACACTATTTTGACACCCTTAAAATAAAAGTAGATGCGGAAAAAGTACGGTTAATCGCTGAACAAAACGAAATCAACTTCAGATATTTTGACGGAAACCACATTGGTATCTCACTTGATGAAACTACTACTTTAAAAGACGTAGAGCAGATTTTAGAGGCGCTTTCATTAGGTCTGGGCTTAAACTTCGAAACTGACCTAGGCCATGAGGCTGAAAATCTTGAACTTACATGGCCTGTGTCATTAATTCGGTCGTCAAAATATCTTACTCATCCTGTTTTTAGCAGTTATCAGTCAGAGCATGAGATGCTCCGATATATCAAAAAATTAGAAAATAAGGATCTGTCATTGGTGCATAGCATGATCTCTTTAGGATCATGTACTATGAAATTGAACGCTACATCAGAGATGATACCGGTTACATGGCCTGAGTTTGGAAATATTCATCCTTTCGCTCCTGGGGATCAGACGGAGGGCTATCAACAGCTGTTTGCGGAGCTAGAACAATGGCTATGTGAAATCACAGGTTTTGCGGCGGTATCTCTACAGCCAAATAGTGGCGCTCAAGGTGAATATGCCGGTTTAATGGTAATTCGAGCGTATCACAAGAGTCGAGGCGACGAGCATAGAAATATTACGCTCATCCCGTCATCGGCTCATGGCACTAATCCTGCAAGCGCGGTGATGGCAGGCATGAAAGTGGTGATTATCAAATGCGACGAACTTGGAAATATTGATTTACAAGACCTTAAAGAAAAAGTAGAGCAGTATAAGGAAAGCCTGGCTGCTTTAATGGTTACCTACCCTTCTACCCATGGTGTGTTTGAAGAAAGTATTATTGAGATCTGTGATATTATTCACGAAAATGGTGGGCAGGTGTATATGGACGGTGCAAATATGAATGCACAGGTGGGACTCACAAGCCCCGCTAACATTGGCGCCGACGTTTGCCATCTCAATTTGCACAAGACATTCTGCATTCCTCACGGAGGTGGTGGCCCCGGAATGGGACCTATTGGCGTAGCAGAGCAATTAAAGCCTTTTTTACCTGGAAATCCTTTGGTAAAAACAGGTGGGAATAAGGGAATTACTTCGATTTCTGCCGCACCTTTTGGAAGTGCAAGTATTCTAACTATATCTTATGCTTACATAGCCATGATGGGCCGAAAGGGCTTAAAAAATGCAACCGAGCTGGCTATTCTTAATGCCAATTACATCAAAGAACGCCTTGACGGGCGCTACCCGGTATTATTTACTGGTAAAAACGGCCGTGCAGCACATGAAATGATCATCGACTGTCGTGAATTCAAGAAATATGGAGTGGAAGTCGAAGATATTGCCAAACGCCTTATGGATTATGGTTTCCATGCACCTACGGTTTCATTTCCTGTGGCCGGCACAATGATGATCGAACCTACCGAAAGCGAGCCCTTAGTGGAGCTGGATCGATTTTGTGATGCGATGATCTCAATAAGGGATGAAATCAGAGAGATAGCGTCAGGCCAGTTTAGTGAAGCTGAAAACGTATTGAAAAATGCGCCACATACTGCTAAGGTGGTCATAAATTCAGAATGGGATAAGCCGTACAGTAGAGAAAAGGCAGCCTTCCCGCTTCCTTTTGTAAGAGAAAACAAATTCTGGCCAACTGTGGGTAGAGTGGATAATGCTTATGGTGATCGAAATCTCGTTTGCAGCTGTTTACCTGTAGACGAATACAAAGAAGAAGATCTGGCCGAGGCTTAGCATACTTTTCAATCGATAGGATATTTTCTTATTCATTATAAATGACTTGAAGTACTGTTCTACCAACAGCTTCTAGAGTTTCTTTACTGATGATCTCCATGTTGTCGTCATGAGTGTGATGAAATGATCCGAATGTGCCATCCGTGGGATCGGTAGGTATAATATCGATCATCGGTATATTCCTATGCTTATGTACGTAATAGTGATCATCGGTAATGGCGCCTCCATCTCTTGTTATAAAATATTGGGAATACCCCAGACGAGAAGCGGTATTCCACACCTTATCGACTATCGAAGGAGCTATTTGCTTAGAATGACCCTCTACAAAAAATTTAGCATTCTTACCCCCAACCATATCTAACAGTATTCCATAGTAAGCAGAGTAATTAGGCTTATGCGGGTTCTTGCCCCAATATTGTGAGCCGATGCACCACCAAGTTTCCCAACCATCACGGACGGCTACATAATCCTGGAAGGCAGTGTCATTACCCCAGTCCTCTCCGTCAAAAAATATAATATCAATACCTATCGTAGGCTTTTGCTTCGAGATTAACCTGGCTACTTCTAACAAGACTCCTACTCCACTGGCTCCGTCATTGGCCCCATCGATAGCCTCATCTTTTCGCTCATCATCCTTATCAGCAAACGGTCGCGAATCCCAGTGTGCTGCCAATAATATTCGTTTCTTATTTTCTGGATTGAAGCTGCCAATGATATTTTTAAGGGCCATTGGTCTACCATCAAAGCTGGTAGCATTAAACTCCTGCTCAATCACAGCGGCACCATATTCCTCAAGCTTTGTTACCATCCACCGGCCTGCCATCACATGAGCTCTTGTATTAGGAACGCGCGGACCAAACGCCACTTGTTGCTCTACAAAACCATAAGCGCTATCGGCATCAAAAAACGGTGGATTAACTAAAACCGGTTCGGTCCTGGGCTCTTCTTTACTTTCCTTTGTGCTTTCACAGCCTGTGAATGTGGTAATAGAAAAAAGAGCTAGAACTGCTACCAGAGATTTAAACCGTTCTTGAAATCGAGTCTTTTGAGCCATCAGACGTTTATTTTTGTTTGAAACAATCCTTTGTAAAGCAAACGAAATTGACTTAGTTTTGCATTAAATATTAAAAAGTTTCTGAGGGGACATCTGGTCCCCTCTTTTTATATAGCTTTTTTCAGGATGGATTTAAAGGGTAAAATTATATCGCTTGTGGAAGAAAACTTGGCTGATGACGGCCATTTCCTGGTAGATGTGATTATATCTGCTAATAAAGGTCCCAGAAAGGTTCTGATTCTCATAGATGGAGATGAAGGTATAACTGTAGATGATTGCGCCGCCTTGAGTAGAAAGGTTGGATTTAAGCTGGAAGAGGACGACACTATTGAGGACAAATACACGCTTGAGGTTTCGTCGCCAGGTGTTGATTTGCCGCTTACTATTCAACGGCAATATAAAAAAAACATTGGCAGAAGTCTTAAAATAACTACCGTTGAAAATAGTGAGATTTTAGGAAACCTTCTGGATGTACATGACGATAGTATCATTCTGGATAAAGAGTTAAAAAGGGGGAAAAAGAAAGAATATACAAAGGTAGAAATGCCTTTTTCAACCATAAATAAAGCAATTGTTCAGGTTTCATTTAAATAAGAGAAAAAATGGATGCTTCTGTATTAATTGAATCATTTGCGGATTTTGCTAAGCAAAAGAACATTGATCGTCCTACTATGATTAGGATCCTGGAGGATGTGTTCCGTACAATGATCAGAAGAAAATTTGAGACAGATGAAAATTTCGACATCATTATAAATGCCGATAAAGGCGACCTTGAGATATGGAGGTTCAGAGAGATCGTTGATGATAATTCTGAAGACATATGGGATCACGATAAGATCAGTTTAACTGAGGCGCAAAAAATAGAGCCTGATTTCGAAATCGGAGAAGAAGTAGCTGAGCTTATCACACTGGAAGACTTTGGCAGAAGAGCAGTAATGACCGCTCGTCAGACATTGATCCAAAAAGTAAAAGACCTGGAAAAAGATATTCTTTATCAAAAGTATAAGGACCTTGTTGGTGAAATTATAACTGGCGAAGTTTACCAGATATTGAGTCGAGAGGTTTTATTGATAGACGCCGAAGGTAACGAGATTTCAGTTCCTAAAAACGAGCAGATATATAAAGATCGCTTCAGAAAAGGTGACTCTGTACGTGCTATTGTAGATCGAGTAGACATGTTCAACGGCAGTCCTAAGATCATTTTATCTCGTACCAGCCCGGTATTCCTGGAACGGCTTTTTGAAAGTGAAGTACCGGAAGTATATGATGGCCTCATAACTATAAAAAAAGTAGTGCGCGAACCAGGTGAAAGAGCTAAGGTAGCAGTAGAATCTTATGATGACAGAATAGATCCTGTTGGCGCTTGTGTAGGTATGAAAGGGTCAAGAATTCATAGTATAGTTAGAGAACTTCAAAATGAAAATATAGACGTAATTAATTATACAGATAACAATGATCTTTATATTTCGAGAGCGTTGAGTCCTGCCAAAATCAGCTCTATCAAAATAGACGCAGAAGATAAAAGAGTTTCTGTATACCTTAAGCCGGACCAGGTTAGTTTAGCCATTGGTAAAGGAGGCCAAAACATTAAATTGGCCAGCAGATTGGTGGGTATGGAGATTGATGTTTTCAGAGAACTGGGAGAGTTTGAAGAGGAGGACGTAGATCTTGATGAGTTTGGAGATGAAATTGAAAATTGGGTAATCGACGAGCTTAAGCGAATAGGTTTAGACACTGCCAAAAGTGTACTCACTCTGACCAAAGAAGAATTGGAAAGAAGAACTGATCTGGAGGAAGAAACCATATCAGATGTACTTGCTATTCTGAACAAAGAGTTCGAATAGTATCAATTTTATAAGTCGTAAAAAAAAAAGATATTTGAAATATGTCAGAAGAAAGAACCATGAGGCTCAGTCAGGTGGCAAGAAAATTAAATGTGGGCTTATCCACGATTGTCGATTTTCTTGCTGAGAAGGGTTTCGAGGTGGATAGCAGTCCAAACTCAAAAGTAACGGGTGAGCAATTCTCCATGTTATCACGAGAGTTTGCTGCATCGGCCCATGAAAAAGAGGAGGCTTCAGGTCTTACTATTGGCACAAAAATGGAGACTGAGCCCGAGGTAAAGCCTGCCGAACCGGTTGTTAAACCTCGAAAAGAAGAGGAGGAAAGCATTCTAATTAAGAATCTTTCTGTTGAGAAAAAGGAGCCACAACCTGAAGAAGTTAAGGAACCGGAACCTGAAAAACGCGAACAAGAAAAGCCAAAGCTCAAAGGCCTTTCTGTAGTAGGTAAAATAGACCTCGATAAAAAGAAAGACGAACCAAAGGCTGTAGAGGAACCAACTCCGGAAAAATTAGAAGAAATAAAGAAAGAACCCGAACCAGAAGTTAAAGAAAATACGGAAACGGTAGCGGTAAAAGAAGAGGAAATTACAGAAGTCGAGCCGGAAGTACATAAAGCCAAGGCCGACAAACTGCAAGGTTTGAAAGTTGTAGGGAAAATAGATCTCCCTAAAGCAAAAGAAAAACAGCCTATTGCCTCCTCTGATATACGAGATAATAAAAAGAAACGTCCGAGAAAGCGTATCGCCAGACCGGGAACAGGAAAACCTAACCAAGGCGGACGACGCCCTAACCAAGGGAAAAGTAGGATCGAAAAAGAAGAACCTTCTGATAAGGAAATCCAGGATAAAATTAAGGCTACATTAGCTAAGTTGAGTGGAGGTAAGAAAAAAGGTGGTGGCGCTAAGTATCGCAGAGAAAAGAGATCGGCCATTGCCGAGGCTAAAGAGGAGCAAATGCTTCAGGAGCAAGAGGAATCTAAAGTACTCAAAGTAACGGAGTTTATTGCCGCAAATGACCTTGCCTCACTCATGAATGTATCCGTTAATGACGTGATCTCCACATGTATGAGCCTGGGAATGTTCGTTTCTATTAATCAACGTCTGGATGCTGAATCAATTACGGTTATCGCCGACGAGTTTGGTTACAATGTAGAATTCACCTCAGCAGATGATGAAGCTGATGTTGTTGAGGAGGAAGATTCTGCAGATGATTTAGATGAAAGAGCCCCGATTGTCACTATCATGGGCCACGTTGACCACGGAAAAACATCATTGCTGGATTATATAAGAAGTTCAAAAGTTACAGCTGGCGAAGCTGGAGGTATAACGCAGCATATAGGTGCATATGACGTAATGACGGATAGCGGTCATAAAATCGCTTTCCTTGATACACCAGGTCACGAAGCTTTTACCGCTATGAGAGCAAGGGGCGCTAAGGTTACCGATATCGTCATTATTGTGGTAGCAGCCGACGATGATGTGATGCCACAAACAAAGGAGGCAATTAATCACGCGCAAGTAGCGGGTGTACCTATTGTTATCGCCATAAACAAGATTGACAGACCAAATGCCAATCCTGATAAGGTAAGAGAGTCGCTTTCTGCCATTAATATCTTGGTTGAGGAATGGGGCGGTAAGTATCAAAGCCAGGAAATCTCGGCTAAAACAGGCCAGGGAGTGGAAGAGCTACTAGAGAAAGTTCTTCTCGAGGCGGAACTGTTAGAATTAACTGCTAACCATAATAAGAAGGCTAGTGGTACCGTGATTGAAGCTTCCCTGGATAAAGGCAGAGGCTATGTAGCCACATTACTTGTTCAAAATGGCGCCATGGCCGTAGGTGATATAATCCTTGCCGGAGCATTTCATGGACGTGTAAAGGCAATGTTTGATCATAAGGGCGTGAAACTTGGTAAGGCAGGCCCAGCCACCCCCGTTCTGCTCTTGGGTCTGGATGGAGCGCCGCAAGCGGGCGACAAGTTCAATATTATGGACTCTGACCGTGAGGCGCGAGAAATAGCGGCAAAAAGAGAACAGATTATTCGCGAACAAAGTATACGAACAAAGAAACATATTACTCTGGATGAAATTGGTCGAAGGTTAGCAATAGGTTCCTTTAAAGAACTTAATGTTATTGTCAAAGGGGATGTGGACGGTTCCGTGGAGGCGCTCTCGGACTCGCTTTTAAAATTGAGTACCGATGAAATCCAGGTTAACATTATACATAAAGGTGTAGGCCAAATTTCAGAATCAGATGTGCTTTTAGCCTCCGCATCGGATGCCGTAATTGTCGGTTTTCAGGTACGCCCTTCTGGCCAGGCTAAGAATACAGCAGAAAATGAAGAAATTGAAATCCGCCTATACTCTATCATTTATGATGCAATAAATGATGTAAAAGATGCTATGGAAGGTATGCTGGACCCTGAAGTTGAAGAAGTGATCGTGGGGAATGTAGAAGTAAGGGAAGTATTCAAAATTTCAAAAATTGGTACCGTTGCCGGTTGCATGGTTACTGACGGTTATATTAAGCGAAATAATCCAATTCGCTTGATCAGAGATGGGATAGTAGTTTACTCAGGTGAGATGGGACAGCTTAAACGCTTTAAAGAAGATGTGAACGAAGTGAAAAATGGTTATGAGTGTGGCATTAGTATTAAAAATTTTAACGATATTAAAGAGGGTGATGTTGTTGAGAGCTATGAGGAGCGAGAAAGCAAACGTACTTTGTAAAGATTTTTTTACTCTATAGAACGTAAAATGATCTTTCTTACCTTGTTAGTTTGAATGATGGCTGTCTTTTTTTTCTAAAAAGAATATAGGAATTTAGACAGTAATTTTTAACTTGGGCTTTAATCAATTGAATAAAATACTCACTTAAGATTTACATCTGAAAAATTAAACCATGGAAGATCCTTCACTACAATCCTATGAATCCTGGAATATGTGGGCGCAGTACATTGCCTTTATTCTGGCTGGGCTGTCGGTTTTAATCTTGTTGAGTCACCTGATAAAATTGGCGGCTACAAGCGATTCCAAAACGAAGTACGATTACATCAACAGGGCAGAAATTAATTTTTTGATGTCCTCCGCAATCATTTTAATTGTAGCAGGCGGTTTTTTTGCCAATTCGAATGTTACTGAATTAGGTATTTTATGGTTGTTCGTAAGAGTATTTGTTACTATATCAATGGGTCTTATTATTGGCGTAATTGTTCAAAACCTCCTTAAGTTCTATTACCCGTTTTATATTGAGAAGCGATTAAAAAAATTAAGATATAAGCCTCGTATATCACCCAAAACCGGTAAACCTATGAAGCTTCTTAGTGAAGAAGAAGAAGATGTTTATTTGGATGAAGGTATGCAAGCAGAGGAAGACATATTTTCTGTTGATTATGATGTCTGGGTAGATGAAGAAACGGGATACACAAAAATTGAAAAGTATGCAGGTCATTTGCATGCCGAGCTATCTCCTGATTCAGGTTACTACACATTCAAAGTAGTGAAAGAAGAGATCGTAAAGCCACCAACGTATGAGGAGGAAGGTCTCCTAATTAAATATTACCAAGATATTTATTCAGGATACAAAGAGAAGAGAGAATGTGTGATTGCTAAACTTTCCAAATCTAATGTTGAAGATAAGGTTTTAGAATAGCGCTCATCAGAATAGTAATCAGGTAATATCGAAGGTTCAAAAAAGCTTCTCATCTGAGGAGCTTTTTTTCTGCATCTCTTTTTACATCATTTTAAATAATTCAGAAATAGGGGAGTCCAACTTTTGTATAAACTTTGGTCCATCAATATGACTGTTGGTATTCATTAGTCATATATTTTTATTTATCCCAACTATACAATTATGATCATTTACAAATATGGCGGAACCTCGGTCGGGTCTCCGAAAAGAATGCAAAAAGTCGCAGAGCTTCTCTTGAAAAAAGATGGGCAAAAAATAGTAGTATTATCTGCGGTATCAGGAACGACTAACGTCCTTGTAGATATTGGCGACCTTTTATTGGTAAGAAACAATAGTATTGCTCAAAAGGTGCTGACTAGTATGAGAGAAAAGTACGATCTTTTTATTGAAGAGTTGTTTAGTACCTCTGAAGGAAAGGATAAAGGCAATGAAATATTAAATCGTTACTTTACAGATATTGAAACGTTAACAAGAACCCCTGACTTCAATGATGGAAATAATAAAACTTTGTTGGCATATGGCGAACTAATTTCGACTAATCTTTTCCATAATTACTTAAATGAAATAGGAATAGATAACGGACTCCTACCTGCATTAGAGTTCATGAGTATAGATGAAGAAGGTGAACCGGAAATAGAAGCTATTTCTAATCGACTATCTAAACTTGTAGCTGACAAACCTTCCGATTTATACATTACTCAAGGTTTTATCTGTAAAAATGCTGAAGGGAAGACCGATAATCTCAAGAGAGGAGGCAGCGATTACTCAGCTTCGTTAATCGGAGCTGCAATCAAGGCCAAAGAAGTCCAAATTTGGACGGATATTGATGGTATGCACAATAACGACCCACGAATTGTCGATGAGACTTACCCTGTTGGGGAACTTACTTTCGATGAGGCTGCGGAACTGGCCTACTTCGGAGCAAAAATATTGCACCCTTCTTCTATCCTACCTGCCCAAAAATATAATATCCCTGTGCGTCTAAAAAGTACAATGGATGAAGAAGCACAAGGTACACTGATTGGGGCATCGGGTACTGCATCCGATATTAAGGCCATAGCGGTGAAGGATCAAATCACTGCCATCAAGATAAAATCAACTCGCATGCTTTTAGCCCACGGTTTCTTAAAGAAAGTATTTGAGGTTTTCGAGAACTATAAGACTTCTATCGATATGATTACAACATCGGAGGTGGCGGTATCACTTACCATTGATGACCACTCTCATTTGAATGAAATCATTGAAGATTTACTTCCTTTTGGAACGGTCGAAGTTGATCAGAACCAATCTATTATTTGTATAGTCGGTAACATGGTATCAGAGAAAAAGGGAGTACTTAAAAAGATATTTGATTCAATTCCTGATGTGCCCATAAGAATGGTCTCCTATGGCGGCAGTAGAAATAACATCTCATTACTTATAGATTCATCATACAAAGAAAGAACGCTCAGGCTTTTGAACTCAGGATTGTTTACGTCAAAATAGTATATTCATTGAAAATTTAGGAGCACCATTTTGAACGACTCAATCTGTAAGGAAAGCAACTTTCACAGCGCTTACCAAGATAATGCCGGTATACTCAGGAATTTCCTCTATTATAAATGTGGTAATCTTCAAAAAGCGGAAGACCTAATGCAGGAGGCTTTCATTAGACTATGGCAAAATTGTAAAAAGGTTTTCCTTGATAAAGCAAAGTCATTCCTTTTTACAACCGCCAACCGACTTTTTCTGAACATGATGGAGCACGAAAAGGTAGTATTAAGTTTTGAAAAAAATGCCCCTAAAAAAATTGAATCAGAGACTCCGGAGTCCGTACTAAGAGCAGATGAATTTAAGTTGAGGCTAGAAAACGCCATTTCTAACTTACCGGAAAGCCAACGCGAAGTTTTTCTTTTAAATAGAATTGACAAAATACCTTTTGAAGAAATAGCAAGACTACAAGAAGTTAGTGTTAGCGCCGTGCATAAGAAGATTTACAAAGCGCTAGATCGACTGAAAAAAGAGTTGCCAGAACTCCGTGAGCGAAAAATTTAAAAAAGAATTCTTAAATGGGTGGTAAAGTTTATCTGCCAACTGTTTTAAATATGTATGGCTAACTTGGAGTACAATGATGATCTTTTAATTCGATGGCTTGATGGGTCCCTTACCAAGGAGGAATTAGAAAACATAAAAAATTCTGAAGATTACAGGGACTATGGAAAGATAATTTCGGAAGTCGACAGTTGGGAGCTTCCTTCACTTGATGTTAAGTCGTCGTACTCCGGTTTAAAAAACAAACTACCATCGAAAAAGACCATCACCTGGTATCAGACAACAGCTTTTCGGCTTGCCGCGTCTATCGCATTAATCGCGTTGGCCCTTTCCTATATTTTTCTAAAAGATAGCAATCAAGAGTTTAGCGCCGGCATTTCGGAAACAAAAGAGTTTTTCTTTCCAGATTCTTCTAGTATCACTCTCAGGCCGGGTTCAACAGTCTTATTTAACCCGAATGAATGGACGGCCACTCGCGAGGTCAGATTAACGGGAAGAGCGTTCTTTAATGTTAGAAAGGGTCAACCTTTTTCTGTGGAATTCGGTGAGAGTAAAGTGGAAGTACTAGGGACGTCCTTTGAAATAACATCTGAAAAAAACTTCAATGAAGTTATTTGTTATTCAGGTAAGGTCAGGGCTACTATAAATCAGCAAGTATTTGACCTTCCTGAAGGAAAGGGTGTGACTTATCCAGACTTGAAAGAACCTCAACTATTTACAACTGCAGGCTTTTGGGCAAGGGATAGAGTCAATTTCCAACAGGCTCCCTTGTCGGTTGTCTTAGAAAGCCTTGAGAAACATTTTGGTTTGTCCATTGAGTCTGATAAAGTAGATGTTAACAGATCCTTCACGGGCGCTTTTACTATCGATAATGCGGACGAGGCACTTGAAATGGTACTCGAAACAATGGATATAGACTATGAAAAAAATGGTGAAACGGTTATTTTGCAGTAAACCGTTTATAGATTGCGCAGTTTCTTTTATTCGGCCATACTCTCATTAACGTTTTCTCAGCTTCATAGCCAGGTTGACTTCCGCTCCGAATTGAATCGAGTTGCAAAAGCCTATTCGATTACATTTTCATATGAAGATTACATTATTGACGAACTTTTCTGTGAACAGATGGGTTTGGAAAATCTTGAAGCAGACCTAAAAAAACTCAGCAAAGTCAGCGGCTTTAAATTTGGAAACCCAAAAAATGGTATTGTATCAATCCGGCCGGTTGAACGCAGCTATTGCCTTCGATTAGCTGATGAGCAGACAAAAGAGGGAGTTCCAGGAGTTCAACTGTCACTTGATTCTATCGTGACTAATAACGTTTCTGACATAGCCGGCGAGTTACACTTCAATACCAAGCAATCCTTTTTGGCCGTAATATCACTTAGCTCAATTGGGTATGAGCAGAAAAGAATCAAAATAGGCGATCTTAGTACAAAAGACTGCAGTGCCATCGTTCTGGAAATATCTACCAAAACATTGGATGAAGTTGTGGTGAACTATTTAAGTAATGGTGTCAATGCCTCATTCAATGAACACAGCCTGCAAATTGATTCTAAATCATTAGCTCTGTTACCGGGAGAAACCGATGGAGACATTCTACTTGCCTTAAAAAACCTTCCCGGCATCAGCTCTCCGAACGGAAAAGCCGGAAATCTGCATGTAAGAGGAAGTACAACTGATCAAACATTAGTGCTGTTTGATGATATCCCAATTTACCATAAGGGGCATTACTTCGGCGCTATTTCGCCATATAATCCACTTGTAATAGATCAAATTAACGTTTTTAGAAGTGGCTTTGGACCAGAAATTGGCGGCCGTGTTGGAGGCGCTATTGATATACATAGCTCCAAGACTATTCCGGATTCTGCTCTATACAAGGTGGGAGTTAACAGCTATTATGGTTCTGCCTTTGCGAGTGTACCTATTTCAGCTAATCTGGCCATCCAGGGAGCCATAAGAACTACTTACGCGCCCGACTGGAGCTCTCCAAAGCTTGATGCTATCAATAAAATGGTTTTTCAGCCCTCCACCACCAGTTTTGCGGAGTCCGATCCCAATCTGGAGGTAACCAAAGACGACTTCTCTTTTAGAGATGCCAACATGAACGTTTCATGGAATTTAAAGAAAAATAGTTTCTTCTTAAGTCTGATGGACATCAACAACAATCAGGACATTCTGATTTTGGAAGGAAGTGGCGCACTACAAGACAGGCGTTATGATCTATCAAATCGCGGTGTGAATTTTAAATGGCAAACCCAATGGAAAAGTAATCTAAGTTCGAAATTTTCCTTAACCAAGTCTTCATACAACTACCAATCATCTGTAGTGGTTACTCCTGTAAATGGCCCGTCTGAAGTGCAGAACAATTTTGAAAATGAAATTGATGATTTCATAGTAAAAATGGTCCTCGAGAAAAATGATATAACAAGTACATTGAAACAAATGAGTTTTGGCTGCGAGGTGAATCGGTTTGAAACTGTGGACATCAATAGAGATGCAGACAATTCCGACGACGTGAGTATCAAAGAAAATGCCACTATAAATAGTATTTATTCTCGATCAAAATTGTCCTTTGGAAAGAGATTATTAGCAAATATTGGTGCACGAGGTAACTTCTATTCGGGAACTGACGAATTTATATTTGAGCCAAGAGTTTTCGTAAGCTATTTCATGAATGATCACCTCACGTTTAAGTCAAATATGGGATTCTATAGCCAATATATTAACCAGCAAATATATTTTGACTTTGACGACATACGGGCAGAAAATCTGATATGGAGAATTGCAAATCGCGACCGGCTCATCGTAAAAAGCAGACAGGCCATGATGGGGTTTATTTGGGAAAAACAGGGTTTATTAATAGACATTGAAGCCTATACTAAAAGGTTAAGAGATCTGACTACTAATAACCCAAGACGAAGTATGCAAAACCCGGCAATGTTTGTAGCCGGTGACTTGCAGGTTTTTGGCATTGATTTTCTATTTAAAAAAAGCTGGGGAAGGTTAGATACTTGGGTGAGCTATACTTACACCAACACGGAGATGGACTTCGACCAGTTAAATACGCTAAATTTCATAACCTACTACGATCAGCCCCATGCGCTAAATATTACCAGTACAGTTCCATGGAAAAAATGGAGCTTCTCAGTTGGCTGGTCTCTTTCTTCAGGAATTCCGAACTACTTCGGAACTGATTTTTTTCCGGACCCGGGACCACTTGCCCCGGATTCCAATTCAACAGGTCCGGTACCTACCGAAACTAATAATGGAAGGTTTCCCGAGCAGCATCAACTGGACTTGGCCGCTGTTTATAAGATCGATTCAAATCGTAGCTGGAATGCTACTATTGGACTATCTATACTAAATGTATATGATCGTCAAAATCTAATTGAGATGACCAACTTTAGTTTAGGGCCAAATCGCTCAATAGAAGCTCGTTATGGAGTAGGTTTCGCTCCCAACCTAATGTTAACTATATCATGGTAGTCGGCCAGAGTTTGCTTTGAGGAATCCAAAGATCTTTGAATTACTTTAAATGCTACCAATCCTAGCAGGCTAATCAGCATTAGCCAGGGAAACGTAGCGGTAGTACCGGCTTCTATGCTTAAACCTGATGCTTGCTGCGCAATGCTTGCGTAAGTGGTTAAGATATATGACTCTTGTTTGTCTTCAAGAACATATTCAAAGTTATCATTGATATGGCTGACATGATGATCGCTTTCCATTCTGCGCGCCTGTACATTAGCAACTGAAATAATTGAGAAGGTCAATATTATTACGTGCTTCATAATTTTAAATATTTAATCTTGGTTTGGTAGTAAAACACCCAAGTGAGAATTTATACCACCCCCTTTGATAAAAAAGTAATGAATCGACGTTAGAAGGCACAACTCTTATAGTTTACAGTACTTAATATGGCAATAATTGAAACAAGCGTTAAGATCCGTCTTTCACTTCAGTAACTAATTATCATTTTGTTATACGAAGCATTTTCAAGCAAAGGCAAAAAATACTAACCAGACGATAAGTAAAAGTGGTAAAAGGAACGGAATAGAAAAGCGAATAATATACCCGAAGAAAGAAGGCATTTTGATGCCAATCTGCTCTGCAATAGACTTTACCATAAAATTTGGGCCATTACCTATATAAGTAAATGCGCCAAAGAAAACTGCCGCTATTGAAATTGCCTTCAAGTCCAAGACCGATCCAATAAATCTACCTCCTTCAGAAAAAGCAATTACGTCAGCCATTTTTAATATGGATCCTCCTTCGGCCGCGAGAGCTGCGGTTAAGAAATTAATATAGGTGGGGGCGTTATCCAAAAACCCCGAGAGCAGGCCGGTACCCCAATATAGCGTGTTATGACTGATAAGTTTAGAACCTTCGGGTGAAGCTGCAAACCCCCCTACTAATTCAAGAGCAGGCATCATAGTTCCAAATATTCCAATAAAAATAAATGCTACTTCTCTTATTGGTTCAAAGCTGAATTCATTTCCCTGAATGGCTTCTTTTTTGGCAAATTTGAAGGAGAAAAAAGCTACACAAAACATTATGATCTCACGAATAAAAGAGAATTTTTGTCCATCATAATTAATTGCCGGAACCCAGTCAATAACGTTGGGGTCCAAGAAAACAGATCCTATAACTAAAGCCAGCCAAAAGAAATTACGGGCACCAATAAGGGATAGTTTGTTAGAATATTCCGTATCCTCATCCATCCCGTTCCCTACTTTATTTCGTTTATCAAAGAAATAGAAAATGGCCGCCAGCAATAAAATAGCAAAAAGCCAGGGCCAAAGATTATTAGTCAGCGTCCAAAAGAATGGTACGCCTTTTAAAAACCCGAGAAATAGTGGTGGATCACCTATTGGTGTAAGCGAACCTCCGACATTACTAACAATAAAAATGAAGAAGATAATGTGATAGGGACGGATCCTGGTTTTATTCAGCCGGATAAACGGCCTTACAAGAAGCATTGAAGCCCCTGTAGTACCAATCAAATTTGAAATGACGGCTCCGACCAGCAACAAAATGACGTTCGCCATAGGCGTTACCTTTTTATCTATATTGATCATTATTCCTCCTGAAGCTATGTATAAAGAGGCAAGCAACGCTATGAACTGAACATATTCAGCCAATGCATGAATGGGACTATGGACATTATGCAGTACAAATAAGTAGTAAGCCACAACCATGCCGGCCAATGCCACGGCTACTTTAGGGTAATTCTTATGCCAGAAGTGCTCATAAAAAAGCGGCCCGGTAGCGATCATCAATAACAGCAAAGCAAAAGGAATTACCGTCCAACCCGGAGGAGCGTGATGCACCTCATCGACGGTAGCGTCAGAAGAGGTTTCAGCTAGATTTAAGACTGACGTACTTGTATCATTATCAAAGTTCGATTCTACTGGATGGGCATAAACAGCGTTCACCGAAAATGTGATAAACAGTACCAAAAAAAGCCTTACAAGAACTATACTCACAAATATGGTTTTGAGTAAAATAGTGTAAATAAAAAGAATTTCACAAATAGTTTACCTGAGACATTAAACAAACTTATGTATCCCAGGATTTAGCAAACGGTTTAACCATTAAACCAACTGATTTAATGCTATTTCAAAAGACGTTTTAACCAGATTTATTTTTGTGTTATTTTTCATGAGGGTTTGCTCTAAAGCGCTAAAAATGGTGGCAGAGGTATCTTCAAAAATGTCTTTATCTTGGAGGCTAACCTCGCTTTCCATGAGGTATGCAAAAACTCTTGCCATACCGCAGTTGGCAATGAAATCAGGAATTACAGAAAATCTTTGATCAGCATACAGTCCCGTCGGCCCAAAGAATATTTCAGGATCTGCGAAAGGTACATTAGCTCCACAGGAAAATAGTTCGAGCTTGGCATTGATCATTCGATCAACCTGATCTTTAGTGATAAGTCTTGATGCGGCAGCGGGAATAAGGATTTCGAAATGTTCATCCCAAATTTTCCGGTTCACCTCGTCAAAGGACAACATTCCGTCTGTTCTTAGTTGGTTACCATTTCTATTCAGAAAGAACTCTCGGATTTGTGCAAGGGAGTATCCAGAAGAATTTATTACACCCCCGCCTTTATCTATAATGCCAACTATTTTCACTCCCATCTGGGCAAGGTAGAAGCCAGCGGCTGCACCTACATTACCCCAGCCCTGAATCACCGCTCTTTTTTCATTAACATCTCCTCCCCACAATCGGTAATAATGACGCACGGCCTCAGCAACTCCAAAACCTGTTATCATATCGGCTACAGTATATTTACGCTTTACTGATGGCGAGTAAAACTCATCTTCCAGCGCTTTAATTACACCCATTCTAAGCTGCCCAATCCTATTAATTATTTGTGCTTCATTAGGATGAAAATGACCATGAAAAACACCTTCCTGAGGATGCCAAATTCCTACATCCTCCGTAATAGGAATTACATCATTGATTTCATCCACATTAAGATCACCCCCGGTGCCGTAGTAATATTTCAATAAAGGTTTCACTGCGGCGAACCACCTTTTAAGAACACCTTCCTTTCTTGGATCTGAAGGATCGAAGTTTATGCCCGACTTTGCACCACCAATACGTGGACCGGACACGGTAAATTTTACCTCCATAGTTTTAGCCAGCGATTCTACTTCACGCTTATCCAGGCCTTTTCTCATTCTGGTGCCTCCACCAGCAGCCCCGCCGCGTAAAGAATTAATTACCACCCAACCTTCCGCTTCTGTTTCAGAATCGCTCCATTCGAATACAATCTCAGGTTTCTTATTCTCAAATTTCTGTAAGAGTTCTTGCATTGTTGGTATGGGTTGCAATGCGCGCAAAGCTACAAAAAAGGTGAAAGCGTCAAACTATGGATAGCAAATCACAACAATACCTAGTTTTGTAATCTCAAAAATGCAAACTCCGATGAACCTAATTCTTGATATTGGAAATACAAATGCCAAAATTGGCCTTTTTGAAAACGCTGACCTTAAGCAAAAAATAAATGAAATAACACCAACAGAACTCCAAAATACCATTCAGAAATTCTCTATCGACAGGGCAATTGTCAGTAATGTAGGAAAAAGCATCGATCCGTTCCACAAGTCACTTATAACATTAAAAGTAATCACCCTCTCTCACAGGACGCCCCTACCCATCCATATTAAATATGATACTCCCGAAACACTTGGCCATGATAGAATAGCGGCAGCATGCGGAGCCCATTTCTTGTTTCCCGATCAACCTTGTTTAATTATTGATTGTGGCACATGTATAACTTACGATGTAGTGACCGCAAATGGAACATACCTCGGGGGAGCTATTTCTCCGGGTCTGCAAATGAGATTAGAATCACTAAATACTTTTACATCAAACTTACCGTTAGTAAGTGTGGAAGAAAATATCCGCATGGTCGGGAAAAGTACTAAACAAAGCATCCAAAGTGGTGTTGTTCATGGTATTCTTGGAGAAATGGAAGTCTTTATTCATCGTTTTTCCGAAGCCTTTCAACCTTTGAAAGTGGTTATGTGTGGGGGCGACACTTATTTTTTTGAAAACAAGGTTAAAGCTCGCATATTTGCAGCCCCCGAATTGGTTTTGAGAGGATTGAATAGGATTTTACAGCACAATGCTTAATAAAATAATTGCTTTAGCAGTAGTGGTAGTTATGTCACATACCGCCACAACTACGTTTGGCCAGGCAAGTAGATCTCCGTTTACCTCTCAGGGTATAGGTGATATTTACGATATGGGGCTTGCACATAACAAAGGTATGGGCGGGCTTGGCATTAGCAATGCTTCGTATTGGCATCTGAACAACATTAATCCTGCCTTATTACCATACAACTCATTAACTGTTTTTTCAGCGGCAATAATAGCCGAAAACAGATCAATCGAAAACAGTACTGGATCAGAAACAAACGGAAGTGGCAACTTGGCTTATTTAGCTACCGCTTTCCCTGTGAAGCCAGGGAAATGGACTACTTCAGTTGGACTAATGCCTTATTCGAATGTTGACTACCAGTCACAAGATACAGTAGGCATTACAGGGGCTATTAACGGCGAAAGAGCGCTGAAAATATCTGCTGGAACCGGAGGTTTTAATCAATTTTACTGGTCAAACGGATATGCGATCAACAAAAATATTTTTGTCGGCTTAAAAGCCGCTTATATATTTAGCAACATTGAGTCCGATGTGGCCTTTGACTTAGTTGACCAGAGCGGCACGTTTAGAAGAGGCCAAAATGAAAGAGTTTCCGTATCAGACTTTCAGTTTTCCGGAGGCCTTGCTTTTAAGAAGGATTCCATTTTTAATAACAAAATACAATTAAAACTCGGGCTTACTTATGACTTTGGCGCCAATTTAAATGCTGAAAAGTTCACAAGTACTGAACTAAGAACACTGGATATTCCTATTGTTAGAGATTCCCTGGAAGATGTAAGAGGTGAGATTGAAATTCCTAAAGCCCTGGGGTTTGGTATCTCATTTAATAACGGTGCAAGGTGGATGGTAGGTTTGGATGCCAAGTTCCAGACATGGCCGAATTTCAGGGACTTCGATGGCTCAAACGAAAACCTTGAGGATCAGGTGAAAGTTATACTCGGCGGAGAGCTTACACCGGACCCCACATCAGTAACGAGCTATTTTAAGAGAGTCACCTACAGATTTGGTCTTTCTTATGAAAATACACCATATCAAGTAGCTAATCTGGAAGGTAATTTTAATCAGGTAAATGAATTTGGCATTAATCTTGGATGGTCCATGCCGGTGAGCAGAATTTCAAATCTGGATTTTGCTATAACTTATGGCGTTCGAGGCAATGTTGAAGATACCATAATTCAAGAAGAATACTTTAGGTTCCATTTGGGCGTGACTTTTAACGATCAATGGTTTATTAAAAGAAAGTATAATTAAGGAACTCGTAATTAACAATGAAAACAACAATGATGAAGAGAATTTTACTTATGACAGCGTTTACGCTGCTGGGTTATATAGCTAACGCCCAGTGTGGAGATTGGAAATTCCCTGAAGATAAATCAACATTTGATGAGAAAAATGTGCTTTACAATGACGCACTAAGAAGCAAGGACTTCGCAGGAGCTCAAAAGCCCCACTTGTGGATATTACAAAATGCACCCGACGTTAACAATGCTATATATATCAATGGTGAGAAAATCTATAAGGGACTAGCGGATGCAGAAAAAGATACCGAGCGAAAAAAGGTCTTGGTTGACTCGCTTATGCTCATGTACGACATGCGTCTCAAGTATACGCCTTGTGGAAAAGAGGCTGATATAGCAGCGAGAAAGGCTTATAATGCGTACCGTTACAATGTGCGCAATAAGAGTGAACTGGAAAACATACTCAAGCTTTTTGACGAGGCTTATGCACTGAACGAAAACAAACTTCCGTATTACATGCTCCTCCCTTATATGAGTGTGGTACAGTACAACGTGAAGTACAAGAAAAACCTTTCTGAAGACCAAATACTGAATCACTATGATAAAATAATGGCCGTGGTTGACTATCAAATAGCCAATGAAAAAAGTTCTGATCGTGTTGATAAATTGAAAGGATATAAAGGTTCAATCGATGGTATACTTGTAGGCCTTGTGAATATTGATTGTGACTTCGTAAAAGAAAAACTGGCGCCTAAATTCAAAGAAGATCCTTCCAATTTGAAAATGGCTAAAAAGATTTTCGGTTTTATGCTGAATGGAAAATGTACTGATGACCCTTTATGGCTCGAGACAGGCGAGGTTATTTTGGCTAATGAGCCAGATTTTGGAATCGCTAAGGCGTTGGGCGTTAAATTTAAGGCGGCAGATGACTATGAAAAAGCGAGAACATATTTCGGCCAGGCATTAGAAATCACTGATGACCCTTCAAACAAAGCCGACATGTACATACAACTTGGCAACTTAAGGTCTGGCGCTGCTGCGAGAGATCTATATAGAAAAGCGCTCGCGGTCGATCCAAGTAAAAAAGAAGCTTACGCCGCGATAGGATACTTATATTATGGCAGCTTTGAGACCTGTGCTGGAAAAGAAGATTGGGTAAAAGACAGAGCTATATTCCTAGCCGCTTATGAAAAATTCAGACAAGCGGGTAATTCTTCCATGATGAGTAAAGCAAAAGAAGCTTTCCCATCAAAAGAGGAGGTGTTTACGTATAACTATAAGGCCGGCGATAAAATCACTGTTGGTTGTTGGGTCGGCGAAACCGTAACTATTCAAACCAGGGATTAATTTTAACGCAATTGAAAAGATTAGGCCATGGTGATCAGTCATGGCCTTTTTAGTTTTAAATGATAACAAAACGCTCACTATCATCAATTTGTACACTATTAGTTATGATTAGTGTATCTGGTTGTGGTAATCCGGATCAGGGAATAGAGGAAATACCTACTTACGATGGCGCCGTTCAGCAGGCGGAAGACATGGTTCTTTACCATAGTGAGAATGCAATCGTAAAAAATAAACTTGTCACGCCTCGATTTCTTGAATTTGTGAACGGAGATCGAGAGTTCCCGGAAGGTCTGTATTTTGAGTTTTACGATGAGGAAGGAAAAATTACATCCACTTTAAAAGCCAATGAGGCTTACTATTTCAAAGAAGAGGATCAGTGGCGCGGCCGAGGTGACGTAGAAGTAAAAAATATCGAGCAGAATCAAAAACTTGAAAGCGAGGAATTATTTTGGAAGCCTAGTAAAGAACAAATTTTTACTGAGAAATTCGTTACGATAACACTCCCAGATAAAATTCTGTATGGTGAGGGGCTCACAGCAAAACAAGATTTTTCGTCTTATCACATTAAAAAGCCTCAAGGCACTTTCGATATTGAAGAGTAAGCTTTTACCAGTTCTTGTCCTGTCCATTACAGTAGCGCTATTCGTAATGGGCGTACATCAAACCATGACTTTAGGTCTAACCTATTCCTACTGGATTTTCATGTTATGTGTCAGTCTATTATTTTTATACAAGCTGATAAAACCGAAAGATAATAAACAGTCTTAATGGATATCATTCTTATATTATCAATACTTGTCACCCTATCGTTTTCTGCCTTTTTCTCAGGAATTGAAATTGCCTTTGTATCTGCCGATCGTCTTCATATAGAGCTGCAAGGCAAAAAGGGTGTTTGGCCATCAAGAATAGTTGGCAAGTTTGTGAAAAACCCTTCGAGGTTTATAGGTACCACACTAGTAGGTAATACACTTTCACTTGTTCTATATGGTATTTTTATGGCTAAGCTGTTAGATCCTTTTATACGATCTATCATACATTTCTATCTGCCGGCAATGTGGCTTAATGATGCGACTGTACTTATCGTCCAGACTGTATTATCGACACTCCTCGTGCTTTTTACAGCAGAATTCCTACCTAAAAGCATTTTTCTCATCAATCCTAACCGGATGCTGAACATACTGGCAATTCCAATGGATTTTATTTACCGATTGATCTATTATCCCTTGGTAGCGCCGGTAGTTTCCTTTTCTAAACTGGTGATCACAAAAGTATTGAGGCTAGAGTACAAGGAAGATCAACCTGCTTTTGGCTTAACAGATCTTAATGACTATATCAATAAAACCACAAGCTCAAACGAAGAAACCAATGTAGAAGTAGATACAAAAATCTTTAGTAATGCATTAGAGTTCAAGACCATTCGTATTCGTGAGTGCATGATTCCCAGAACAGACATAGTAGCTATTGAAAATACAGATTCCATTGAAGATTTAAGAAAGGCCTTTGTTGAATCAGGTTACTCTAAAATAGTAGTCTATAAAGAGAGTATTGATGACGTTATTGGCTATTGTCATTCTCTTGAACTCTTTAAAAAACCAAAAGCGATTGAAGGTATTATAACGCCTATCTCTATCGTACCGGAAACCATGCTTGCAAATGAGCTAATGATACAGTTCATTCAGGAACGAAAGAGCCTGGCGCTGGTAGTAGATGAGTTTGGCGGCACTTCAGGCATCGTGAGTATTGAGGATATAATTGAAGAGATTTTCGGTGAAATTCAGGACGAACACGATGATGAGGATTACACAGAGCAGAAAATTAATGAAACTACCTACTTACTAAGCGCCAGGCACGAGATCGACTATCTGAATGATAAATATGATTGGAACTTATCGGTAGGTGAGTACGAGACACTTGGAGGATTAATATTATCGGTCACAGAAGACCTCCCTGAAACGGGTGATACCATCGAAATGGGGCGTTTTACATTTTCTATTCAATCTATGAAGGACATACGAATCGAAACTGTAAAACTTTCCTTCGGGCTGGATCCAGAAGAAGATCAGTAGTCAACATTGCACCTGTAAAATTAATGTTTTAAAAGGCGATTGATTCGCGAATTAAGCCGTATTAATTACTGTTTGATATTAGTGGCGATCTCATTAAATTTGCGCCCTCTTTAAATTTTAGAAACGGATTTACACAATGGCATTAATCAATACTTTAAGGAATAAGATGGGCAAGGTGATAGTGGCGGTAGTGGCAGTTGCCATACTATCTTTCGTCCTTGCAGATCTACTTGGTCCTAGCTCAACGTTATTTGGAAATGACACCAATGTTGGAGAAATAGCCGGCCAAAGTATCAGTCTGAAAGAATTCCAAAATGAAGTCCAGCAGCGAGAAAACAACTACATACTCAATTTTAACCGAACAGCTACTGAACGCGAGAAACCTACACTAAGACAACAAGCATGGGATTTTCTCATCACCAAATATGCTTTTACAAAAGAGTATGAAAAGCTTGGAGTGCAAGTGCACGAGGATGAAATGTGGGATATGATGCAAGGTAAAAATATCAGCCCTGGCATTAAACAGTCATTCACTAACCCAAATACCGGAGAGTTTGACCGTCAGCAATTCATGCAATTCCTTCAGCAATTACCTACCCTGCCTCCTGACGCTCAAGTACGTTGGAATCTATTTAAGAATGATCTGAAGCCCGGAAGAGAACGTCTGAAGTATGAAAACTTAATGCTCCTGTCGAGCTATGCAACAAACGCTGAAGGGGAGAGAAAGTATGGTGCGGAAACCGACGTAGCAGAGGTAAAGTATGTTTACGTTCCTTTCTATTCTGTAAACGACTCGTCCGTCCAAGTTTCTGATAATGACTTAGAAGCCTACCTCAATGGCAACAAGGAGAAATATAAAGTAGAAGAAAGCAGAAGTTTAAAGTATGTTTCCTTTTCTGTAATCCCTTCTGCAGAAGATTCTGCTTTTGTTCGGCAGGAAATGCTAGACTTAAAAGAAGAATTCAAAACAGTTAACGACGATTCTGTTTTTGCAAGCCTCAACACTGATGGGCTCAGTCCATTTAACAGGTATAATGTCGGCACACTGCCGCTACAACTGCAAGGTAACGTTTCAAACATTACCCAAGGCGATGTAAGAGGTCCTTATCTTGATGCCGGTAACTTTAAGCTTTACAAAGTCACCGAGGTTTTTGAAGATACTGTGGAATATGCCAGAGCAAGCCATATACTTATTAAAGGTGAGGATGATGAGGCTAAAACAGAGGCCAGGAGAATTCTTAATGAAATTAAAGCCGGTGCAAGCTTTGAGGAAATGGCGCGTCAGTATGGCACAGATGGAACTTCATCTAAAGGGGGTGATTTGGGATGGTTCAAAACAGGAACGATGGTTGAAGAATTTAACGAAGCAGTATTCAGCGCCACTCGAACAGGCCTCTTAAATAATACCGTTAAAACACAGTTTGGCTATCACATTATTAGTGTAGATAATTTAAAAACCGGTACATCCTACAAGATCGCTTCTGTAGAAAGAGAAATACTACCCAGCGATGATACACGTAATCAAGCTTTTAGAAAGGCCGATGAATTTGCAGCCGCTGTTGATGACCTATCAAGCTTTGAGGAAATAGCGACGCAAGATACAATTACAGTACTTGCCGCTAATAAGTTAGGCAACAACGACCGTAGAGTAGGGGCGCTTGGCGAGGCACGTCAAATTGTACAATGGCTATTCACAGATGCTTCGAAGGGCGATGTATCTAAAGTTTATGAGCTCGATGATAACTATGTAGTAGCTGTTATGACAGCGGAGACCAATGAAGGATATCAGTCCATTGATAAGATACGAAACGAACTATCTGTTAAAGTTAAGAACGAGAAAAAAGGTCAAATAATTATTGATAAGCTGAATGGCCTTACAGGTACTTTAGAGGAAATTGCTGCCGCTTATGGCGATGATGCCAGTGTATATAACAGCAGTGACCTTAAGCTAACTAGTAATTCTTTACCAAGTGTAGGCTTTGATCCGAAAGCTGTGGGTAGAGCATTCGGTTTAAGCTCTGCTGAGAAAACCGCTCCTTTTGCTTCCGAAAATGGCGTGCTGATAATTGAAATGATCAATAAAACAGAAGCTCCTGAAATTGCAGACTACGCCACTTACAAAACCCAAGTAGCTCAAGATTTTCAAAATCAAGCAAGGTACAATATTGCCGAAGCGGTAAAAGAATTTGCTGATATTAAGGACGAGCGTTATAAGTTCTATTAATAAAAAAGTAATTTTAATTAAATAAAAGCGGGCCACTCACCCGCTTTTATTGTTTTACTACAAAGCTATGGGCACAACTACAGAGTCTTTTAGAGAAAAACTTGAAAACGAATATGATTGGCCTGCACTATATACTTTTAAGTTTATAGTACCGGAGCAAAAACTGGATGAATTGAAAGTTATTTTCGAAGGTCATGAAATAACAGAAAAAGCTTCAAGTAAAGGTAAATATATAAGCCTTACCTCCAGGGTAATGGCTCAATCCAGTGACTTTATCATAAACACCTATATCAGAGCAAGTAAAATAGATGGTATTATCTCGCTTTAGCTTTTTTATTACCGCTATTGTTGTTTACCTCATATCAGCATGTGCAGATATGAGGTCGAAAGAGGAAAATGTGGCTGATATTGCTAAAAGCGCTGACCAGGAAAACATAAATACGGATAAAGATACCGTAGTTTTTAAAGATCTGGTGAGAACGTACGAGGATCCAGAAAGAGGTGTTTGGCAAAACCCTGATCTGATAATAGAAAAATTTGGTATTCTATCAGGAAAGACGGTAGCAGATGTTGGTGCGGGTACAGGATATTTCAGTTTCAAATTAGCCTCCAAAGGCGCTGATGTAATTGCCATTGACATTGAAGAACAATTCCTGGACTACATTGCAGAACGCCAACAAGAGCTGGTAAATCTTTCGGGAAAAATAAGCACACGACTATCTGTTCCCAATGATCCGCTGCTAAAAGAACAGGAAGTTAATTTTATCCTTATTGTAAACACATACCACTTTTTAGAAGAGAGACTGTCCTACTTATCCCGACTCAGAAAGGGTTTAAAGGCCGATGGAAAAATAATCATTGTTGACTTCAAGACTGGGAAACAGCCTGTAGGGCCACTGGAAGAGTTTAAAATAGCTAAAGAAATTGTGGAACAAGAGTTAAATCAAGTCGGCTTCATGCAGATTCAAAGTGACGAAGAAGCATTAAAATATCAATTTATTATTACAGCTAAAAAGTAAGAACTATGTGGACCGAAGAAAATAACAGGCTCAAAAAGACATTCACTTTTGAAGATTTCGTAAGCGCTTTCGGCTTTATGACACGGGTGGCGATAATTGCCGAGAAAATGGATCATCATCCCAATTGGTCAAATGTGTACAACACAGTGAGTTTTGAACTCAATACGCACGATGCCGGCGATATTGTAACAGAAAAAGACCATAAGCTGGCCGCTGAAATTGATAAACTGATCTGAAGTTGGATACTCAACTGTATCTGGTTCCTACTCCTATTGGTAACCTTGAGGACATTACCCTCAGAGCTCTACGCATTTTAAAGGAAGTAGACTTAATACTAGCGGAAGATACGCGCACATCAGGCAAGCTGTTAAAACATTATCAAATAAGTAACCCTTTGCAGAGTTATCATATATTTAACGAACACAAGATCGTTGAAAGCCTGATTAAGCGATTGAAAAATGGTGAGACTATAGCACTAATATCGGATGCGGGTACACCTTCTATTTCAGATCCGGGGTTTTTACTGATAAAGCAGTGCCTGGAGGCTGGTGTTAGTCTTGAATGTTTACCAGGCGCCACCGCATTTGTACCTGCCCTCGTAAAATCCGGACTTCCGAGCGATAGATTTACTTTTGAAGGATTTCTGCCTCATAAAAAGGGTAGGCAAACCAGGTTACGTCAGATAGCCGAAGAAACAAGAACCACGGTCATCTATGAATCTCCACATCGCCTTGTAAAATGTCTAAATCAACTGGCAGAAGTATGTGGAACATCGAGAATGTCTTCCGTTTCTCGCGAACTAACCAAGATCCATGAGGAGACAATCAATGGTACCTTGGGTGAGCTAATCGATTATTTTGGGAAAAAAGTGATCAAAGGAGAGATCGTAATCGTTATCCATGGAAAGTAGAAAGCAAGCATTAATTCTCATCGTTATTGCCTTTGGCCTTGTACTACTTTCCCGAACCTACTTTTCAACTGCTTCACTTATTGCTTTTGCTCCGCTGATTGGCTTACTCGAAAATACATCTGAAAGGAAGTTCCCATTTTTTTACTGGTTTGGCGCGGCCTTTCTGGTTTTCGGGCTAAATGCGGCACTCACACTGAGTGATCCGGTATCTATAATTATTTATAGCATTGGAATAACATTAGCTTGTTCCGCTTATCTGCTCACTACATACTTTTCAAAAAACAAATTAGGTGTTTTTACGCTATTACTTTTTTGGCTTGGTTTTGACTATTTAATTCTCAAATCACTTCCTACAGCTTCCAATGCGTTTTTATCTACTTTTTTTGATGGGTATAAGATAGTGGGTTGGTCAAGAAAAACAGGTTATTTTGGAATAACAGCCTGGATCATAATCGCTAACATACTTTTCTATTATGTTTTTCTTTGGCGAGATGCCATCATGAGAAGTAAGATGCGCTGGTTGAGTTTAATGTATTCAATGCTCTTAATTATAATTCCGGTGGCTATTAGCCTATTCATAGTCCCTGAATTAACCCCTGTTACTTTAGCTGAGTTAAACACAGTTTATGTTGAGAATAGTAGTCTAGCAGATCTAAATTATACAGAAAATGGTGAGTGGCTTGGCAGAACTGCCGCATGGGTTAGTGTGATGATATTGGTTTATGCAATAATAAAAGGTAAAATAAAATGATAGATCTAAAAACTATCAACGACCACGTACGAGCTACCTGTATGGAAGTAGGAGCATTCATACTGAACGAGGCAGGTCGCTTTAGTAAAGACAGCATAGAGTTGAAGGGGGTGAATGATCTTGTTTCCTATGTAGACAAGCAGGCAGAGCAGAAGCTCGTAAATGCTTGTAAAGCAATTTTACCGGAAGCAGGATTCATTGCCGAAGAAGGTACGGAAACATTAAGAGGCGAAGAGTATAATTGGGTGATTGACCCCCTCGATGGTACGACCAACTTCACTCATGGCCTTCCAATTTATGCCATAAGTATTGCCTTAATGCATAGAGATGTAGTAATTCTTGGCGTGGTACATGAAATAAACCGAAACGAATGCTTTCATGCCATCAAAGCTGGTCCGGCGTATTGCAACGATAAAATTATTACTGTTGCGGATACCCAAGAACTAAAAGACAGCTTACTCGCCACTGGCTTCCCGTACTACAACTTTAAACAAATGAAACAATATCTAAGTATACTGGATACCTTAATGCAGAGAACTCACGGCCTGCGGAGGTTAGGTAGCGCTGCAGTAGATCTCGTCTATGTTGCCTGTGGTAGGTTCGAAGGTTTTTTTGAATACAATCTCAACGCTTGGGACGTTGCTGCAGGAGCCTTTATCGTACAACAGGCCGGAGGTCAGGTAACGGATTTTAAAGGTGACGATGATTACATTTTTGGCAGGGAAATTATTGCTGCCGGGCCTATACACCAAGAGATGCTCTCAGCCATCAAAGAAATATGGCATAATCAGAACTAATACACTATTTTCGAAGTTCTTAGACAATATGCAGGAATTTTTAGTTATACTACTTTTTATCAGTGCAATAGGCTATTTAGGCAAGCTCGTTTTCAATGCTGCAAGAAGAGGGCAAGGTTGTGCTTCAAACTGTAATTGCGATCCCAAGCTAAAAAAGAATATAAGCCCCGAGCCCAGATAGAAAATCGACGATTCTTATTCCTATAGAGCGAAAACAGAGCTCAAGAATCTCTTTTTTAATAAGCACCTAATTTAAAGTGGATTCCTGCGCTTTAATTTCCGTCCTATCACAGACTAAATCCTAATAAACCAAGGTCACAAAACCGCGATAACCTATTTGAAACACATTGACTAACTATTATAAAATCCGTCATAGACAGATCGACTTAACCTCGCGCTCATTTAAGAGCGATATAGTTCAGTTCATGTTAGCGATCCACTCTTTGATTAGCATAACCCCTTCTTCATGGATTAACTTTCTTCCTAACTCAGGCATCATCACGGAAGCTTCCGTTGAATTCAAGCGATGATAGAAGATAGATTTCTCAGGCTTGCCAGGAACGATATCATACTTCAGTCCACCTGAACCTTGTCCCGCTGCTACCGGCGCTTTCATTACACCAATTTCACTTTCATTTTCATTGGAAGCCAGTAAATAAAGCCCTGAATTTTTGGCTGGACCTTCCCTTCTGTGACAATGTGCACAGTTTATCTCCAAGTAGGCCCTTGCTCTCTTATTTAGTGATCCGGTTTTGGGATTGTCCCATACCGGCAGTTTGGGGATATTATCGAACGCCGGGAGATCGAGCAATTGATCTTCATAGAGCTTTACCAACTGGTTCATTTCTTTTCCATTGAAAATATTAGTTCTATTTAGTTGTCGGGCCGTTGGTCCGATAGGTTCTATCTTTCCATTCAGCTCGTGACACCCTTTGCACTGCCCCAGGTTTGGAACCTGATAGTCGATCAGATTTTTGCCTAGAAGAGAAACTTTTTGTGTTCCCCCGGTTATTTCCAACGATGCATCTGTCTGCTCTTCGTTCCAGATATATGGCAATGCTGTCCACCCTTCCTCTTTACGGATAAGTAAACGTGTTTCCATGATTCGACCCAATTCATTTTCCAGTTGTGCATTCTCGTAGTAAAAATTCTTAATAAGTACCGTTCCCGGAGGAAACTTCAAGACATCTGTTTCATGGTAGCCTACTTTACTACCTTCGGGCAGGTAAATAAACCGCTTTTTTAATGCATAATCTGAAAAAAGTGGCGTATTGAGGTCATAAGGGTACACATTGGAGGCAGGAATCAAATCTGCAATATCACCTTGGAAAAAATTGTATTCGGACAGCTTGGCAAATCCCAGGTGCGCATAGGAATCAGCTGCATCAAAGACCTCCTCCTCGAACACAATCTTCTCCTTTGGTTTTTCTTTGTAACAGCCGACAACTACAGCACTTAAGAAAAAAATCAATCCAAACTTTTTCATCTATAAAGTGCAATTTAAAGACTCAGGATTAGACGCTAAGTTTTCAAAATCATTAGCTGCATCCAGTGTGGCAGATTTGACACTAGTTTCCTGAACGCAAATTTTATACTCGGGATTGACCTCTCCGGTAGGTAAAAGGTAGTCCTCAGAAAGAATACCGTCCCAAACAACCTCTGGCCTGGTAAGCCCAAACTTCAATAAAAATAACTTACCAAAGTCATTACCCAGGTTGGGAAACAAGCTCGACGAATACGTATTGTTATGTACGTATACTGATCGAGGATAAGGATTATAACTTTTATCTTTTTTCCACTTCCTGTCGAATCGTTGTGTACTCGTCAATGCCTTTTCTTCCCCTTCTTCTTTTTTGTCTTTTTTGTCCTTTCCCTTCATCGCATCAATAAGCTCATAACTTACGATGGCAACATTCGCGGTGTTATTATCGTCAATCCTATTCTTAAATATTTCTACGTCTTTTGTTGCAAGTACCATGATACCCGTTCCCGGTGGCACCGTCCCCACGATATTGCCGGGAGGGGCAAAGTTCTCAAGGTTGTTATCATAAACCTCGTTTTCATAAACCTTTATGTTCTTACCATACCGGGTAAGTCCGGGTAAGTCAAATACTAATATTCCACCGGTATTGTTGTAGGCGTGATTATTATAAATTTCTACGTTCTCTGAGTTTTCGCTTTCAATACCCGCTACATTCCAGTAGACGATATTGTTGCGAATAATTACATTCTCCGATTGACCGACATAGATCCCCGCGTCGCTGGCGCCCAGCGCTTCACATTCTTCGATCAGCACATCCGTACAAATGACCGGGTACAGCGCATACGCCCCGTTTTCTTCGCTAATCTCTCCGGTCCATGCAGACTTAATCCTTCTAAAAGTAATTCCCCGGGTATCCGTGACCTTGATGTTATCCCCTGCGGCATCCTCAATCGTAAAATCTTCTAACACAATATTTTCACAATTGGCAATCTTTAGGCCTTCCGCTCCGTCCTCCTGCAGTTTAAATGAAAGAACAGTTTTATCTATCCCTTTTCCTCGTATGGTTATGTGCTTTTTACCGTTTAGTATCAGACTATTCTTAAAAATAAAATGTCCTTCCTCCAGGGTTATGACCGTGCTGTCTTCCGCTAACAATATTTTAGACATTAATGCCTTTTCTATGCTTTTGTATCCCCTTGTGGGATTGTGTTCAAGCGGAGTATCACAACCATTAAGTATCATTGCTCCTAAAAGAAATACCCCATTAACTATTTTCATCGGACCCGAAACCTTTTGTATAAAACCCTTAACTGAATTGCATACTGCAATTCAAAAATTACTTACGAAATCGTTGGGGGGCTCCCTTATGAGATTTTTACGTTTTATCGTAAATACAATCAGGGTTTTAGTCAATATTTCGTATAAAGAAATAGAGTTGATCATGCAACATGGTAATTCATAAAACGTCGTCTTTAATTATCCTGTCCTGATGGATCACTTTATAGGTTTCCACCATTTATTCAAATAAAAAGTATTGAGTAATTCCAAATTGAACTCTTTTATTCCAAAATTATCATGAAACATTCAGGCTTACCATTTCAGATGTTAATTGTTCTAATGCTCAGCGCCAGACTACTTCAGGCACAGCAAAACGGAATTTATAGCGTTCAAAGTTATGGCGCCATTGGAGATGCAAAGACCCTTGCCACCGAATCCATTCAAAGAGCCATTGATGAATGTGCCAAGAATGGTGGAGGAAAGGTAATTGTACCTCCGGGAGAATACCTGACCGGACCACTATTTCTGAAAAGCGATATCACTTTTGAGGTCTTTCCAGGTGCAACGTTGATTTTTGATGATAATATTGAAACCAACCCAATCATTGATGGGAGATGGGAGGGAATCGAGCGGAAAGTATATGCATCGTTATTTACCGGTCATGATTTACACAATATCACCATCACCGGGAGAGGCACCATTGAAGGTCAGGGTAAAAAGTGGTGGGAAGCAAGCGAGGAAACTAAGAAAATTAGAAAGAAGAATGGAATCCAAGAACGTGAGCCTGAAAACCCTGCCGGAAGTCCTTTGAAGGTACCAAGGCCCAGGTTAATCAACCTTTACAATTGCACTAATGTATTAATTAGCGAGTTAAAATTCCTTAACTCCCCTGCCTGGACCATACACCCGGTATATTGTCAAAATGTGAATGTTGATAAGATCACTATCATTCAACCGTACGAGTCTCCCAATACAGATGGTATCAATCCAGAATCGTGCAAAAATGTACGTATTACTAATTGCTTTGTAGACGTAGGGGATGATTGCATCACGCTTAAATCCGGGTACAACGAAGATGGGAGACGTGTCGGTAAGGCATGCGAAGATGTGGTTATTAGCAACTGTACCTTCGCACATGGACGGAGCGCCATTGGAATAGGCAGCGAAATGTCGGGAGATGTTCGGAATGTGACCGTGTCCAATTGTGTATTCAATGGTACGCTCAGAGGAGTCAGAATTAAATCCGGAAGAGGCCGCGGAGGAGTGGTTGAGAATATTCGGGTAAATAACATCATTATGTCTAACATCCGAGATGCCATCTCTATTGATATGTACTATGGAAAAAAAGATACTGGCAGATATGAAGTGACCGTTAAAACACCTTTCTTCAAGAATATTCATCTGGATAATATCACTGCCATCAATGTGACGAATGCCGGAAATATTTTTGGATTACCAGAAGCTCCGGTTGAAAACTTTAGTATCACTAATTCCAATTTTGAATCTGTCAATGGATTCGACATTAAGTATGTTGATGAACTCGATGTAAGAGATGTTAAGATCAAAAATCAAAAAAACGGGCCCCTAAATATGTCATTTTCAACTAATGTGGGTATTGACAATTTTGGGGCTACTCCGCCTTCTGTTGAAATCCCCGCCATAGCGCTAAGAAATTGCAATGATGTCTTGGTTCACAGTTGCAAAGTTCCAGGTGATTTGAAAACATTTCTTTCAGCAAAGGACTCGAAAGAAATCACTGTAGAGCATAATTGGTTAAAAAAAGATCAAGTCTCAATTGAGTAATCCTGTACATTTAAAATCTATTTTAATAAGAATCCTTTGTCCTATAACAGGGCTGATCTTTTTAATTGGGTGCAGCCTTAAAACATATCTTCCTGAAGCGGCCGTTACATACATCACCCCTGCCAAATATAAACTGTTGGATAAAACGACTTTTAAAGAGCTTTATGGAGAGAGCCGACGATCAGATTATCTTCAAATCACCATCAACTATGCCAATTTCATGCTCCGGAACGGTCGCGATCGATACGGAGAAGTGAGCTCACCTCTTTTCGCTACAACCATGAATCGCAACACGGGTGACATTTACAAGAATCACCCGCCAAGACCACCAAAAGGAATTCGAAAGAGGGACCGTACCCACCGGGGAGCCAACCCATCCATGTCCAGAGGCTTCGTCGGCCTTTTACATCGATTAACTGCATTGACTAAGATTGAGACGTACAGCCAGGAAGCTGATACCTCTATTCTCTGGTTTTTTAAAAATTGCCAAATAAAGAAAACAGGATTGTTACCATGGGGTGAACATATGGGTTGGGACTTTTATAAGGAAAGGATCATTACCTCCAAATTTCAGTTCTGGGTACATGAAATGAAGGGTTTTTCTCAATGGGACCTAGTTTGGGAAAAAGTACCGGAATCCGCCGACCGATTTGCCATGGGGCTTTGGGATCATCAGATATATGCAAAAGAGGGAAAGCACGCGGGTGAATATTCCAGGCATACTGCGGCTTTATTTCATTGGCCCATGAAAGGTAAGGCATTTCCAAGCCACGGCGGGAAATACATTATTGCCTGGGCAAAAGCATGGCAATATACCGGTAATACCGAATATCTAAGAGCGATCTCCACTGTCCTGAACTACTTTGAACGAAATAAAAGCCCGAAAAGTGGTGCATTGCGATATGCCACCTCATTTCCTGATCACCTGTCTCTTGGACACAATATGGGGCTTGTCGATCAGCTAGAAAGCGTCAGGGATAACTTGCCTGACACGTTAAGATTGCGAATGATTGATTTGACGCAAAATTGGGATTCTATCTATCTGAGCTTCGCGCATGACCCAACTCCGGATGGAATCGGATTCATCAAATCGGCCAATGTACATACGTTAGAGCCGGGAGAGTTTCGATCTAAAAGCAAGAGCGGGAATTACTCAACAAAAATGTGGGGGTCTGGCTACACAGCCAGTGCAAGCAGCGGTACCGCTAATGACTGCCTGGACAGATTTCAAAAGACTGGAATCGAAGCGTATAAGAACCTGTTTCTGGTCTCTGCGGAAGCCTATTATGAATCGGAGATCCCAAAGGCCAAAGTCTTGTATCCCCGCAATTATTCAGGGGTCATTGGTATGATGTTAGATGCTTACCGGCTTACGGAAGAACGACGGTTTTTAGACAAAGCCATAGCTTATGCTGACATTTCCATCGAAGCCGTCATGGACCAAACATCACCGCTGCCTAAGGCTTCTAATACCTCCACGCATTATGAGGCCATCACGGGAGCTGATGGTCTCATGAATAGTTTACTTAGTATCTGGCTGGAGCTTAATGAGGACATTATCTAACATGATATCGGATAAGGAGCTGAACTAAAAAAGTATATAGCTTCATCCAGTCGCAGCGAGGAATCTTTGATGTTTTTGGCTCTAGAGGGATTTCTCACTGCACTACCTATGACAGATTTTACTATAATATCATTTCCCGCATTGGAAATGCTTACATTTAAATTATCCTAGTTGAAAACTGGACGAGATGAGGAAAGAAATCATTAACATCCAATGCCTTTTGTTTCACTCAGAATTACGATAAAGGGTTTAATTTTTAATGATTTTAATTGGAATCTGGCATGAATAGAATATTTTACGTTTAGTTAGATATGAAATTGTATACCCAATATATATCCATTGACCCGGAGGTGAGATTTGGAAAGCCTCGCATTTTTTATTCATCCAATGGTTTGATTCTGGTTTTTATCGTGTACTGAGAAAAAATCTAAAATTTTCGAGTATGAGGTTTTACTTATCCGGAACTTACGCTAATTAATGATTTTTTGACCTTCTTCTAAGTACTCGGGATTATACTTTCTTCGCTCCTTGAACCCTTCAAATTCTCTCATACTCGATACTCTTGGATAACTATCAAAAATGGAACGCCCAAACATTCTGGGGTCGCCCTGCGCCTTTAATTCTGATTCCAACGCAATGCTAAGTTCTTTCCGGACTTCCGCATACTTAGGATCACTAATAACATTATCAATGCAAAACGGATCAATTGCAATATGGTACAGTTGTTCAGAAGCCCGCTTTTCGTAAGCCAGATTAAAAAACATGGTGTATTCTTCTTTATTATCCAGGATCAGCATTTTTGATGGCGAGTCATCAACATCATGATATCCGGGCCACATTCCCTTGAATTTAGTACCGGATAAGACTTCTTTCCAGCTGCTATCTACCGGATCGCCCGCAGGCCATAATGCAGGGTTCAGATTTCGAACATACAAATACTCTTTGGAATGTATCGCCCTTACCGGATAGCCAAGGTTATTGGGTCTTGCGTGCGTATGTCGTTCACGGCCGGTGAAAACATATTTTCTATTCACGTACTCATCGTCATTGAATAAAAGAGCGGCCATACTCTTACCGGTTGTCGCAGGAAGTTGATCCAATTCCGCTAAATCCAAAAAGGTAGGGGCCAGATCAATCAATGAAACCAATTCTTCGATAACCTGATTGGAGCTGATTTTTTGTGGCCAGCAAATTGCCAATGGGACATGGGTTCCATACTCCTGCAGGTTTGCTTTCGCATAAGGGAAGGGCATACCATTATCCGCAGTAACTACTACTATCGTATTGTCAAGCTGTCCTTTTTCTTCAAGAAAAGCCAGCATTTTGCCTAAGTGCTTATCAAACCATTCAATCTCAAAGGCATAATCGTTCACGTCATTTTTTACCACTTCAGTATCCGGTAAAAACTTAGGAACTTCAACCTCTTCCAAGGGTCGGCCGCTTTTTTTACCTGAGCCGTATTCATATCCCCGGTGGGGTTCATGTCCTCCATACCAAAAAAAGAAAGGCTGATCACCGGATCTCTTTTCCAGGAAGGCTTTGAAGTTAGAAAAATAGTCATTTACCTTAATTCCTGAAGTGGGAACAGCCTTCATTTCATATTCATTGAACGCCGGACCAACCGGATTCCTTTCCCATCCGGAAGTCTGCCAATCCCCGGGGCCCCATGCCTTTCCGGTATAGCCGATGTGGTAGCCACTTTCTTCTAAGACATCTGTAAAAACGGGTATTTTAGGGAAGTAGCTTGCATGAGTGCCTGCTTCCTCCAATTGCCAAATATTCTTTCCGGTAAGGATGGCTGCTCTCGAAGGGCTGCATTGAGGAGCAGCAGCAAAAGCGTTGGTAAATAATGCTCCATCGCGAGCGACCCTATCAAAGGTCGGAGTATTTACACCTTTGGTCCCGTAAATGGAGGCGTAGGGAAAAGATTGATCATCTGCAATAGCAAACAGTATATTTGGCCGTTGGGTACGCTGTAAAGTTGAGTTTGAGCGTGTATTGCACCGAAACAAAACGCCCACAAAAATCAATAGACAGAATAAGGGTTTTAAACAAATGATGAACTTATCCATTTAAGCTTATTTGGATCTTTTTGAAAAAAAAGAGGTTGACATTAGAAGTTATTTTCAAATAATTATACGAAACACATCACGTTTTATGTCAACCTCATTTAAAACATCAATACTAATTTTAGTTTTTGATCAACGTTCCCACATTGCTTGTTGATAAACCATTAACCCGAATAACATAGTACCCTGATTTAATGGCTTGTAGGTCCATATCGACCCGAGAATCATTGATATCTGTTTTAGACAATATGAGCTTTCCGGTCATGGTATATATTTCAACAGACTGTAGTGGTGCGCCTCCTAAATCCACTACTATATGGTTATTTGCCGGATTAGGATAAAAGCGTAATTGGTTATCATTTATTGTGGCAGATTCAGGATTCAATGTTTCATTGGCCGTTGAAGCTACTCTTGTACTACTGCTGCTACTTCTTGTAAGCAGCCCGCTGTCGCCATGCATAAAGATTTTAACCCTATCGTTGCCGGTTTTCTCAAAAAACATCACTTTGGCATCGTTATGGTAAAACTCCGGAATTGCCGCAGGCCTGTAAGAAGATGTGTCTTCCACCATAATTACTTCGTCTTCGTTACGGTACGAGCTTGTGGGATCCATAGACCACCAGGCAAGTTTGGTTCCTAAAGCATCCTCACGGCGAACTAATACCTTTACATCGGTAGAGGAAATAGGCATGATGTCAAATTTACTTTCTTCTATTGCACTGGTAGTAGTCAGGTTTACATATGTCGTCCAGTCGCTGCCATCCCACATCATGTGATAAGCCTGGTCATTGTAATATTGAAATGCGATGTGCGGGATACCGCTGGTATCGGACCTGCAGACGATAGAACTTACTTCGTAATTGTCCGGATTAGTATTTTTTACCTTAGTCCTCTTTTTAGATTGTTTTAAATTCATCGGAATTTTTGAACTTAAATCACTTCCTTCTACATTGTACCAGGTGTCGGTGCTGGTATCCAGATACATGTAATAAATATCTTGTCGATCATCTCCGGAACCACCAGGATGATAGTTATAAACACAGTTAATACTATCACCATTGACAGTGAACCAGGCATACCAAGTTTCTGTCCACGTATGGGCTAAAATCGGAACCTCGCCACCCCAAGTAACTCCATCATCCGTAGATTTTTGGTAAGTCCAGTCACTGTGATGATTTCCATGCCTGCAGAAAAAATAAATATCTCCGTTAGACACTTTTATAAACTGAGGGTAGGTCGCATATACGGAAATATCCCCCGTACTCCCTCCTCCTGGCGCCGGATTTTGTCGTGTCCAGTCACTGGTACCTGTACCAATATCTTCAGGTAGATTAGATCTGAGGTGCTTTAACTCTCCGTCACTATAGCCTCCATACTGATTGGAACCAGCAAGACCAATCGTACCACCGTGTCCACCAAAAGTGACATGAATATATCCCAGGTCATCGACTACGATGGATGGTTTTCCGTGATAGTCGTCATTTGGCAGTGGATTACTACCAATTCGAACCGGCCCGTTCCATTCACCGGTAGTGTGATTATAACTGGCTACACTTGGGTCATTTCCATTTCCACTTGCCCCCATGTAGGCAATGTAGGTAACACCATTATGATAGTGTGAGTTCGGATGAGGATAGGTGACATCGAAAGGCTTAACCCATCCATCATCAGCAAAATAATCTGTCGTCTGAGCGCTGGAAGAAACCACGACAAGGGTTGCCAGCATAAAAACGCATACGGGTAATAGGTTGTTGTTTTTCATGTAATAAGGCTTTTAGAGGGTTTGAGATTAGTTGAAGAGTGGTAGAAGCGCTGTTTTAGCCACCTCCGTGCCTGATCGAGATACAGGTATGTAAGATCTTTATCATATCTCTTTACTTTTAAGTGTTTTTTGGTAAATTTTTTTGTTGGATAGTTACTACGCGAAAGCGCTACGCCACCCTTATAAATTACTAGTGACGAGCTATGCCTTGAAAGCGTGATTAGGTTAGTACGTAAAAACTGGTAGCTCAAAAACAGAGTCAACCCGGACCTACTTTAAGGTGCGTACATCACTTCCCTACGAAAGGTCCTTTAAGGAAGTTTTTTTATAAGTTGCGGAGCTAGAGGAAGAGAGTACGATTGGATAATTAAAATAATTGCGAGTTACCGAGTGGAACTAAACGCTTATTTACTATTTGCGGTAGGGATCTTATCTAACCTTCGTTTTTCGTACTTTTTAATTACTTCTTCAAGCATGTTATGAACGGACCGGGCATCCGCATTCAGTTCCTCGAACCTGAGTGTATCCTGCTCCTCATAATCTTTGGGAATTTCATAGAATTCACCCGTATCGTACAGCTTATAGCGATGATTTCTGGCAAATACCCTGGCTTCACTTTCCTTGCCGCTTCGCGAGAACCAATTATAAACCCATTCCCTGGGATTTCCCTTTTCCCCATTTAACTGAGGCAGAAAACTTATTCCGTCAATATCTAATTCTCCGGGCCACTGAATACCTGCTGCCTCACAAAGGGTTGGGAACAGATCGCTAAAGTCAATCAAATCGGTGTTTACGGTATTGGCTTTAATCTTATCGGGCCATGTTGCCACCAGCGGAACACGTGTACCCGCATCGGTAGACTTCCATTTGCCCCCGGCAACCTTTCTCCCGTTCATATAAGATACCACAGGTTCGTCCGTTCCATTGTCTCCGGTAAATACCACCAATGTATTATCATCGATGCCTAATGACTCAAGCCGCGCATATATTTTCCCGACGATGGCGTCCGTTTCAGCCACCATGTCTTCAAAATATTGCGCTTCACCTTTATAGGAGTAGACAGCAGAGTCCTCTGACATCCACTCTGGTGAACCGGGCGTAGGACTAAATGGACAATGTGTGAGTATCATTGGGTAATACAGCAGGAACGGCTTACCTTCCTTATTGCTTTTTTCGATAAAATCAAGCCCGTAGTTGCTTACGATATCGGGTCCATAGTCACTGTCTCCATAGGTGATCAACTCCCCATCGACTTCCAGTACTGGCTTCGAATAGCGGGTATCCCGCCCGGAAGCATCCATGCGCCCTTCGCTAAGCTGCCACAAACAATGCTGATCGAAACCTGCTTTTATCGGGCCTTCCGGATCTTTACCAAGTTGCCATTTACCTACTACGCATGTATTGTAACCCGCCTCTTTGAATAGGTGTCCAAACGTGGTTTGCGTAGAATCCAACAATCCAAAACGAACATAATTTCGGACATTGGAAATGCCGGTCATGAGCTTTATCCGACTCGGCGTGCAGAGTGGTTGCGCATAGCAATGCTCAAAACTCATACCTGTAGCTGCCATGCGATCAATGGCCGGTGTGTGGTAGGTTTCTCCTCCGTTTGCCCCGATGGTCTCATAGCCCAGATCATCTGCTAAGATGAGAATAACGTTGGGTCTTTTAGGGGCTTCTTTTTCCAGGGAACAAGAAGTAATGGAAAGCATGGAAAGCAATGCCACTGCGATCAAGGAGATATGGGTCAGGTTGGTCATTTACAAGGGTATTTCTGAAGTTATCGTTTGTTCGTTTCCAGCCACTTATGGTACACGCCTTCCAGCTCGGCTACTACCTCCGGATTGACGGCAGCCAAATTTGTTGTTTCTCCGGGGTCTTTCTCCAGGTTAACCAGCCATCTGTCTACATTAAATTTAAGTTCCCTGTTTCCGGTATCAAACGGATTGCCAATCAGTTTCCATTTACCCTTGCGTGCTACCCACATATCGTTATACTGCCAGCAATAGCCCTCACCATGTAAGGTTTCCTTTTTAGCGTTGGAAATGATGGGCACCAGACTCTTACCGTCCAGATCCCTCGTATCCAGCTTAATTCCACATAATTCTGCCAGAGTCGGCATCCAGTCTGCATTCACCGCAAACTGTGCTCTAACCTCGCCTTTGGGGATCTCACCCTTCCAACTGATCGCTGCCGGCACACGGATACCTCCTTCAAATAAACATTGCTTTGCGCCCCGGTAAGGTCCTGCGCTTCCTCCTCCGTGATGGGCGCGCTCTTCGGTAGAATGCCCGTTATCAGATTGGAAGACGATGATGGTATTGTCCATCAAATCCAGCGCTTCCAGTTTATCGAACAGCTCTCCAATGATCTCATCGTGCGTGGATAAAAAAGCGGCATAAAGGTCCCTGGGATAGGCCACTCCTTTTTCCTGATAATACGCCAGCCACTCCGGAGTTCCCTGATACGGATAATGCGGTGAGTTCATGGCATAAAACATGAAAAATGGCTTATCTTCTTTGTTATCCAAAAATGCTTTAGCCTCCTTCAGCATGAGTTCAGGAAAAAACTGCCCGTCATAAAAAACTTCCTCTCCATTTCGGTACAGGTCATGTCTGTTTGGCCCTCTCCAGTAATAAAAATGAGAGAAATTATCGATACACCCCACGTGATGCCCGAATGAATAGTCGAAACCCTGCTCATTGGGTAGCATGCCTGCCTGATCTCCCAAATGCCATTTACCAATGTGAACGGTTTGATAGTCTGCATCCTTAAACATCTCGGCCATGGTATACTGCTCACCACTCAACCCCTTTGGCGTTACCGGCACGGAGGGGATATTCCCCGGCACTCCCGCTCTTTGTGGGTTCTTTCCCGTGAGCAACGTGGCCCGGGAAGGTGAGCAAATAGGTGAAGCATAGAATTGAGTAAAGCGGGTGCCACTATTCACTATTATGTCCATATTAGGTGTAACCAAATCGGTAGCTCCGTAGCTGGTCAGGTCAACGGAACCCTGATCGTCAGTATAGATGATGATCACATTTGGTTTTTTCTGTGCGGAAATAAATAGCGTGGTGAAACTAAAAAGGACTACTAATATGCTCTTCTTATTCATTTTTATATGTTTGTTTATGGTTTTGTCAGCTCCCAGATGTTAAGATTTTTGTATCTGCACCGGGTCCATTTCATCTGACGCAGGCCGATTCTGCCGCCATCTAGTACCGGACCAAATGTTTTCCCATCGTCCTTCCAGTCGATGATTTTTCTATTATCCGCCAGCATGATGATATGTGGACCGTTCTTCACCAAGGTGATCTGATGTACCTCCGTTGAGGTAATGGGAATGCCCGGCTCACCCACCTGAACTTTGTCAAAACCACTGTTTTTACGCAGGTGAGCAACTTCGCGGCCTTTTTTACCTTTTGCATTGGCGTAGTAAGAAATGTGGTAGTTATTAAAAAATTTACTTTGCGTGTACTGCTTAAACGTGCCGTCTCTTTTAGGAAATGTCGGATCGAAAATATCTGCTCCGTTTTTTCCCCTGGCTGCAAAGAAGACGATACAAAGGCCGAGATCCGTATCGATGTTTTGGACCTCCCAAGTAGCCATGAAGCGTTCAGGCAGCTGGACAGGTGCCCAATAGACATGGTGACCGCTTTCGTCAGGCGAATCCATAATCATCCAACCTTCAACGTATTCTACTCTGCCCGGACCTTCCATAATCCACCCACCTAGTTCAGCCTCGCTCGACAGGGAATTTTTATACAGTAGCTTTCCTTTACTCGGCAGTTCTGTCTGCGCTTGTGTCGCAAGGCTCAATACGACTAGCAGCATGAAAAGAAGTTGCTTAAGATTCTTTATGATGGATTGGGTTAGGTATGTCAACTGCCAGAATAATTTCTCTTTACTACGTCAGTTGTGTACTTTCCCCTGACGCGCTATCTCGGGATTAGCTCAAATAGTTTCATCGATTGTCTTTGCATGGTAAAGGGTAAAATCAGCACTCCATCTTCATTGCTTTCCATCTCGGTTTCAGCAAAAACCTTCAGTGTGGCTGCTTCATGTAAGGCGGATAAATCAGCTTTTGATGAAGCCGGTGGGCTTCCTGTATTCTGCCAGACGGTATAGGTGTTATTATTCTTTCCATCCAGTCGGGTTTCTTTCAGCCGATATGTTTGGTTAGGTCTCAGTCCTTTCAGTTCTACCCGGATATCGTCAACCATATCGAGATCGCGCTCGCTTTCATCATAGTTGTAAATAACAAAAGAGATCTCATCGGAGGTTGAAGTGGTAGCCAAAAGCCCTGAGTGCGCATTTTTAGTGTGTGTCACCTGAATGCGATTTTCTTTTAACCGCGCCAGCATCTCAAACCCGGTCTGTATGGGTTTGGGAATATTACCTGCAGTGGTTAACTCACGCTCGCCATTGAAAAAGATATCCTTTTCGGCCTCTCCCACAAACCCCCAATACAGCAGTAGCGAGGTAGGGAAGTTATGGTGGTCTTCTACCAGAAAAAGAGAGTTGACCAGTTTGACCAGGAAGAGCGCTGATTCATGATTGTTCCGATACGTCAGGTCCGGATGATCTTTGATATTTCTCCAGAAATTCGACGACATTCCCCACTCATTAATGTGAAATTCGGTGCCCTTGAGTTCCGGAAAATCTTTCATCAACCGCTTGATCCATAAAACAGATTGTGAAAAGCGCTGTACCTGCGGCTGAATGTGTGGCTCCATATTCAGCCATTTGCCTGAAAGCCCATAAATATGATAGGAAATAAAGTCGATACGAGTCCCCTTCTTACCGGTAACATGATTAGTGCCATTGACTACATGATTTAAAAATGGCCGTAGAAAATATTCATGGTAGCATGCAGGCCCTCCCACTCTCAACTGGCTGTCCACAGAGGTTACCGCATCTACAAAAACGTCATACATTTTGTAGAACACATGCATTTGATCCATGGGCCAGCCATCGGGTTCATTCCACACTTCGAAGTACCAGGTTCTGACTTCTTCTTTCCCAAACTCAACGATGAAATTTCGCGTAGCTGCTTTCATCAGGTCCGACCATTTCTTCCAGTCGTTCGGGCCTGTGTTTCGCATTTTCATGCCTTCATCGTTTCCTTTTGAAACCGATTCACCCTTCATCTCCAACAATTTGGGCAGGTAATCGTATTCCACAATGGGTTTTAGCCCTCGCTTAACGTACTCGGCAAAAACGGTGTTCACCTTTGAGAAATCGTATTTCGGATTTCCATTCTTATCTTCCGAGTAGACATTTTGACCTCTGAGAAGCCCTTTTTTCTTATCCTGAACAAACGTATGATGCGTTCGCAAGTATTTGTGAGACCCGGTGGCCTGCATTCGATCCAGTAGAACCTGGCCGGTTGGTTTTGGGACATGATTGAATAAATAATCCGATCCCGCCGCTTTCCAAAATTCGGTGTTCTTACCCACTACTTTCGAGGCGTCAATCACAAAGCTTCCATGAGCGCCCTTATCCTGACTGTGAAGCGTAATTGTCATCAACAAAATGACCAGAGTACAGCCAATCCTTAACTTTCTTTTCATTACTTCTCAGCGTTTAAATAGACGTTTCCAATAAGCCCTGACGGCTCTGCAGGCCCGTTTTCCGGCTCGAAGGCCTCATACCGGATATTTACAAAATTGATATCATGGAATTTCATCCATTCCGGATGCTCCTTGTTAAACTTCCTCATGTAGTTATGTGAAAGGTTTCCGACAACAATCTCCAGTTGGTTTTCTTCTTTCAATATATGGGCAGGGATCACCAATTCATTGGGAAATGCCCAAATGGTACCACAGTCTACTCCATTGACGATAACCTGGGCCGTTTCCCTGATTTCATCAAAAGCGAGTCGATACTGTTTCACATCAGGATCTGTTCCCCCCAATGAAAACGTCCCTTGGTAATGCGCTTTACCGGAAAAGTACTCCAGGTTTGCATCTTTCCAGTCCAGCCAGGAGGTCAGCTCACTCACTTCTGCCTTTTGGCTGTATTGCGGTCCCGTCGTTGCTTGAAATTCTACCTGCCAGCTATTCCTGAGGACAGTGGTATTTGTCGGTTGATAAGAGATCCAGTCTTTTCCACTTACCGGGTTTTCGAATGTTTCTACAAGATAAGACTTACCCGGCGGGATGTTTAAAAGAATCTTACCGGTGGTCTGAATCATGCCAGAATTACCCGAAAGCGGATCGGTAACTCGTATGGATCGATATACCGATGTGAAACCAATGCTATCGGTTATTGCCCGTGAACTCAGGTTGGTAATGAAATAGAAATGACCCGATGCGGTCTTTTTCCTGATGAAATCGAGACCTTTACTCTTGATCATCTCTTCTTCCACTCTCAGTGACGTCAAGTCTTTTTCCAAGTCATTGGTAACCAAGAAGTTATCGTATTCGCTGAGCAACGCCTCGCCATCTTCTACCTTAATATTTTCTAACCGGTTCGAGGCGAAACCAGGATATTTACCTGGAAGTTGCTCTACAAAAACAATCCTTAATCCTTCGTTAGCTAATGCCTTTAATTGAGTAAGTGTCGATTCAGGGATATACTCGGTTTTTGGAATGATCAATGTTTTGTACCGGGAAGCCGCTGCGATGAAAGCCTGGTGATCGTTGTCCACATTGAGCTGTCCGATTTGCTTATCCGATATGTAATCGAAGGTGTACCCGTTGTCCCATAACTGCTCCGCTACCTGACCAAATGAGGTCTGCCTGAACCATTCCTCATAATGATGAACGTCCAACAGAAGCAGTAACTTCATGTCGATACTTTTTGTCCAAAGGTCATCAATGGGAAAATAGAGCAAAATGTCATGATCAGGGGTTGAATTTTGAAGCAATTGCTGGCCTCTCGATATGTATTGATTTAACAGCGGCAATTCCTCCCAGAAGTGAGACCTCTTGCCAAAATTTGTGGATGCATACCATAGCCAGCCCGGAAAAGGTTCTTCTTCCGGAGAATACGCGATCCCGTGGTAAAAGATATGATTAATGCCGGCTGTCCAAAGCTCATCTACCTGTGGCTTGACTTGCCTCAGGGAAACTTTGAAATGGTCGGCGAGCCAGGAGGTGGTCTCGGAGCTTACCAACTGCTTACCCAATAAATGCGCAGCGGATGAAGCAAATTTCATCATCAATGGGCTGGGCCGCCCGAATTTCTCCGCATTGTAATTGGGGTCGCAGTTCAAACCGGGAATGTCGAAATTGCTGCACCCAAAGGATTCTGTTTCCGGTATATCGGACAAACTATACAGATCCAGTATATTAGCGGGTGAACCGTGCGCCTGATTCCTAGACATTTTACCAGTTTCTGAAGTCCATTTGGTCCATGCGGTGGTAAATTCAGAATAAAGCAGTTCCGACAAGGTGGCACGATAGTCGTGGGCAATTAATCCGTAATCCGGATGTTCTTTATCTCCAAGTACATGTAGATAATCCATCAAATCGTAGCCCTGCTGTTCTTTAAAGCGATCAAAAAACTGTTCCGTCCAATTGGCATTGTACACCTCATAGGAATCATGATAAATGGCTCTTGGATCAAAATCATATTTCGAGTGGTTAAAAACGGAATCGAAGTGATCGAAATATCCCTCGACACTCTTCGTTTCAAAATAATCCATTACCCAGCCTTCATTACCCGGAGCCGCCCGTTTCACTTTTTGACCGGTGTATCCTGTGGCTACCAGGGTGATTTTCCAATCTCCTTTCGGTACTTTATGATTTAATCGACCATTCTTCACTTTGTCGGACAGTTTTAATAGCTGATCTCCATTAAAAGCAAAAATTTCAACCATCTCATTGACCTCTTTTTTTTCCATAAACCGATCAATATTCCAGGTAATTCGATTGGTATTCGTTAAGTCAGCAGACTTAACTACCAGTTTCTTCGCAGCGTCCTTTTGCGCTATCATGGCGCCACCATAGGGCCAGCCCGTACCTGCGGTGATATCCACTCCCAAATTCAAAGAACTGGCTTTTTTCATGGTGTATTCCACCATTTCCATCCATTCTTCTGATAAGAATAGCTTGTATTGGTCTTCATATCCTTTGGCGCCATAGATCGGGATAATATGTACACCGCCGATACCGCAGGCTTTGAATTCCTGCAGCTCACGATCAATATTGGTTTTTTCCACCGCACTCCCCATCCACCACCAATACGTCCAAGGTTTAGTAGTATCATAGGACTGAGAAAAAGCGCTGGCCGTGATGAGTAGAAATGAGAGAAATACGGTATTGATCTTAATCGACTTTAAATTCATGTCGTGTTCAGTAAACTAGTTTAAAAATATACGCTTGCCGGCTGCCTGAATGGGCAGAATTGAAGCCTACAATATCGCCATCCGGGCTCCAGCGACAGTGGATATCACATCTCCATTTTTTTCTGTAGGCTTCCGGTTGTGCATATCTTCCAAGGGATAAAGTAGCCTCCGTTTCCATATCCATTAGAAAAATTTTCTGCTCCCTTAAACCATTTTTTGGATAGGTATCTGTAATCATCCATTTTCCATCCGGCGAAAAAGTGCCATGCCCGTCATAGTCCAGTAGCCCGTTCCCCAAACGCCTGTAATCGGATTGCCCCACAGTGAATAGTATGTGCCCGTATTGTTGACCTTCAAATTCAGACGTAACCATCAACTCCTCATCATTGAGCCAATCATAATGAGAGCCGCCCCATCCTTCAGGGAAGCACTTCCTAATACCTGACCCGTCTGTATTGATGGTCAAAGCGGTCGTGTTTCTCTCCGGACGAGCCCTCGCCAACCAAAAAACTTTGGAACCATCTCTGCTGAAAAGGGTGTGATTAAAGTATTCGTATCCTTCTTCCGGTAAGGCCGGAACCATCGCTTTCACCTGAGCATATGAAATTAGCAAATTGGATTCTCCTGTAGCCAGATTGATCAGAAAGAGCCCATCATCTTCCGGGAAAGCCTCCGCTAGATCTGCTTGTTGTCCTTCACCTCCATAGCCGTAAGAGTCTCTGGCGGCTCTCAGTCGGGTGAAGTTGAGGCTAACGGCATACTTACCGTCGGGAGAAACGGCACTAACGGGCCTATCGTAGATTTCTTGCTCTTCCAGGGTGAATACATTGACCACAACAGCCACAAAGCGACCCTCCCTGAAATCGTTGAATATGACCAATGAATCGGGATTGGTAGCCAACCAGTGCGCCATGCACCCTTGCTGAAAATTCCAGGCCCTCGTTTTTGCCACCGCTTTGAATTCTAACGTCTCTAAATCTACCAACCCCAGTAGCGCCGTATCATTTTCCGTAGGTAATCGGTGTTTGATAGCGGTCTGGAGTACGGTGGCATATCGTTGATTTTGGCTAAACGAATTGATGCCATAATAACTGGCAAAAAAATGTTCCTTCCCTTCCTCTGTGATCCGGATGGGGCCAACTACTTCCGGAAAACGGGTGATAACGTCCCCGGAATTATCGTTTCGAACCTGGCATCCGATTAGCATGAAGATGAGTGAAACAAGAACAAATGATTGATACATTAAACGAAACATTGCATCTAAGTATCAACAAACTCAACTAAATGCATTTGGCGTGTATGGGTAGCCGGGTCAATAGCGTCGAAGCATATTTTATTTCCGGCAGGGTTCCACCTCGGATGAAAGTCACAGCGGGTATTGCTATGCAGGTACTTGTATTCACTTACCGGCAGGTTGGCCAGCAACATGCCTTTATTCAACTCCATATCGTATAACCACAAGGAAGTAGACTTGCTTTCGTCTTGTGTGCGATCCGTAGTAAGGTAGCGCCCGTTAGCAGAAAAAGTACAATGCCCGTTATCGATGATGAAATCTTTACCTATTACTTTCAGGTCCGACTGACCATCTGTGAAAAGATAATGCTGATAGCTACCTTCTTCATCCTTTAGTGTGGCCACGATCTCCTGATCATTCCTCCATCCAAAATGGGAGACTTCTGTTCCAAAGGGCACCACCATTTTGAGGTCTGACCCGTCTATGTTTACGGTAAACATGGCAGAATCTATCTTATTTGCTTCGTTTCTGGATCGTGCAAGAAAAAGAAACCGTGTACCAGAAGGATTGATATCTGTATGATTAAACCAAATGTGGCGACCTTCCAACGCCGGATAGCCGCTGATCGCCATTTCATAGACTGCATCAATACTTGTGATTAATTTAGTTTCGTTCGTTTCCAGGTCAATGCTGAAAACACCATCCTCCTTAGGATGGGGATCATTTTCAAATGGATCCACCGCATCGGCATACCCTACTACTTTCCGCATCCTGGAAAGTCGACCGTACGTCAGGCTCAGCGCATATTTGCCTTTTTTCGAAACCCCACTTATCGGCCGGGGCAGTACATCCTTTTGGCCTGTTCGCACATTGAGTTTCACGGACGCCATCACATCATCGACCCGGTCATTGTAAATGATTTCATCATTAGGCGAAAGTGGATTCCAGTGCAGCATGGCGCCCTGCTGGAGGTTCCAGGCAAGCGTTTGACTTACTTCTTCAAATTTTCCGGTCACAGGATCAATCAATCCCACGGCGGCCCTTTCACCCGGATTGGGCAGCCGATCCTGAAAGGTAGACTCCATACCCACCATCACTGATTCTTCCCGGTTCCATGGCGACACTCCGTAGTACCCGAAAAAATGATGATTTGGCCCTTCTGTCAATCTTTTTAAGAGAAACTTGGGAAGGTCTGTATCGTCATATCTGTTTTTCTTTTTCCTGGGTTTCTCCGCTGTTTCTATTGCGTCTGGCTGTGATTGCTTTGTGGCGCAACTTATCGCTAACCCTCCCACTCCTAAAACAGTTGTTGTAATAAAGTTTCTTCTATCGATCATAGTATCAAACGTTAGGTTCCCACCCCTTTTCGTATGTTCTGTTCATTTTCTTCTTTGCCAGTTTATTTATTGGGATGCCGGTTTTTGGTTCAAGTTCCAGGCTTTCATTGAGCTCCTGTGCTATGTTGCCCAGGTGACATAGATTCGTAGTGATTCCTGCCTCTTCTATCGGGGAATTTAAGGATCCATCTCCTCTTATTGCATTTACAAAATTCCTCAAGTGGCTCACCGTCATTCCGTCAAACCCTAAGGTATCGCTGGTACTGGTTGCGGCATACTGGTCGGTTTCTTTCTCTCGTCTGATCTCCTTACCCTCACGATCATACTGGATAAAGTTTCGTCTACTAATGAAAACCGTGCCTTCAGTGCCTCTGACCTCTACTCCCCGGCCTTTTTTGGCCGTGTATCCGTTGCAGCTAATGCCCTCCCATGTGATCATTTTACCCTGATCGTATTCATAATTTACCAGCTGGGTGTCCGGGTATTGCCAATCGTCCTCTTTGAAGTGGTTCCTTCCTCCCATTGATTGGATACTGAGTGGATAATCTACGCCTAGTACCCATCGGCAAATGTCAATTTCGTGGGTGCCATTATTGTGTATTTCCCCGGTGCCCCATGTTTTGAACCAATGCCAGTGATAAGGGTGAATGTTATCTCTGTAGGACTCTCTGGGCGCCGGGCCTTGCCATAAGTCCCAGTTCAAATTATTGGGAACATCAATGACGTTTCCTCTACCGATCGTATTCCTGGAATTGTAGTAGAAAGCCTTCGCTAAATACGGTGTACCAATCATTCCCTCCTTTATCTCTTTAATGGCTAACCTGGAAGTCCTGGAAGATCGTTGCTGGTTGCCCATCTGCAGCAATTTATTGTACTTCTTCTGTGCTTCCTGCAAGCGTTGAGTCTCCTCCATGGAATGGCTGCAAGGCTTTTCTACGTACACGTGTTTCCCGGCTTGCAAAGCCATGATGCTCATAGGGGCGTGCCAATGATCAGGAGTAGCGATGACCACGGCATCAACGTCTTTGTTGTCCAAAAGCCTTCGAAAATCACCTTCCGAATCAGGAAGATACCCAAGTTTTTCGTCGGCAAATTTTAGTGCATCAGTTAAGACGTTGCTATCCACATCACATAGATGAGAAACCCTGACCGACTCACAACTGCCTAACCCTTCTATTAATCCTTTGCCCCGATTAGCAACTCCTATGACTGCCACGTTGATAGTGTTAGCAATAGTTCTATTTCCAATGGCAAATAGTGTTGAATTACTCAATGGAATTGCCGCGGCACCTGCAGCCATCACTTTTATGAACTCCCTTCTTTTACTCATGATTTTATCGTTATATTTTTAAATGAGCGGATTTGCATTTAATAGCGCTATTTAAGTCTCTTCTTTCTAGGCACCAAAGTGGTTAACTCCTGAATTCTAATCGGATTTCCAGACTCTATACTTTTTCTGGCTGCTACACCCACCAAAATGGACATGGCACCGTCCCGGGAGCCGGCCGCCCGATCAAACGGATCTTCAATTTCGGGGTTTTCAAAGATCTTTTCCTGCAAACGCTTATCTCCGCCCCCGTGGCCTTTCTTTTCAGTAGTTACCACAACCTTCTCATAGTCGTTCCAAAGCTTGTGAACGATGATGGGATTTCGTTCCAGCGTGTCTTCGTCCTGGCTCATTTCCAAATTGTGCAGTTCTTCCTGATCCATCGTTTCTTGCTTCAAATAGGGAATATCCAGCCAGGCTTCTATGCGTCCGTCCGTTCCGTTAAAGGCCACTCTGTATCCCTCAAAGGGTGAGTAGGTGGTTAAAGAATAGCTGACTACCGTATCGTTTGCATATTTAATTTGTGCAGACATTTTATCATATATATTAATATCGTGCCTGAATACGCACTGGTCTCTGATGTATCCGTCATATTGCTCATTTTTGACGTACAGGTTCACATTCCTGTCACTGGCTTCAATATCCCAATAAAACTTACAGGAAGTCTGATACGTGCAACTTCTGCAGTTCTTTCCTCTGAACGGTCCATTGGAACCGTAATGCTCCAGCGCGCCATACGCAAATACCTCTTCCGGTTCTGAGTCGATCCACCAGTTGAGCAAATCAAAATGATGGGTGCTTTTGTGAATCCATAGTGTACCTCCTTCCTCTTTGAGACCATGCCATCTACGGAAATAGGACGCGCCGTGGTAGGTATTAAGATACCAGTGAAAATCGACAGAAGTTACCTTTCCGATAGTGCCATTACTGATCATTTCCTTTACTTTGGTGGCATATGGACTCCAGCGATAGTTAAATCCTACGATCAGTTTTTGATTCGTATTACGCTCGGCATCCAGTATCGCCTGGCATTTGTCCTCATCGATGGTCAATGGCTTTTCTGTAAGCACGTCACATCCCATTTCCATGGCTTTAATGATGAACAGATGATGATTGGAGTCTTTTGTAGTGACAATGACTAAATCCGGTTTGGTTTTATCAATCATCAGTTCAAAGTCAGAAAACGTTGGGCAGTTAGCGCCGATATACTCCTTACCATATGCGAGCCTACCCGGATTATTATCGCATAGCCCTACAAATTCAAGGATCTCTGAGTAGGTCTGTAGCAGCCTCCTTCCCCAAAAACTCGTTCCCCGGATGCCCGTACCCACTAACGCTATTTTAAGTTTATCTTCTCCTAGTCCAAAACTGAAAGAACTGACAGGTATTGTCGTGCCTGCTGCTAACAAGCCAACTGATCGAAGAAAGTTGCGCCGCGTGGTTTCCATAATGATCTAGTTTGAATGAGTCACTTGTTTGATAAAGTCTACTTCCTCTTGTCTAAAAGGTGTTCCATCTTTTCGTAAAATATCGTGATGCCAAAGTTCAGGTTCAGCGGTAAGTGTTTCCCTCCAGCTTGACCAGGGATATATGGTGTTAGTTTTGCCTGCTACCAGGCCCCAGTTAATTGCAGCGACCTCATTTTCTTTGAATAAAGGCAGCAGGTTTTCAAAGGTGTTGTTCACACCACGTGCCAGGTACTCTGTGCAAAGCAGCGGTCGGTTATAGATTTTCAGGTCATTTATCTTTTTGCTTACAATCGCAGGATCTTCATCATACGCATGAAATGAGATTATGTCAGAATTCAGTAGCATGAACCTTTCAAGAAATTGAAGACTATCAGCGTAAGCCCAATTTTCATGATCAGGCTTCCATAAACCTGCAGTCAGCGGTTGAGATGGATCTACTTCTCTGGCCCAGGCGAAGACTTTTTTTAAGAGTGCCAAAGAGTAGAGGTGCTTGTCTTCAATGTCCTGGTACTTCTTTTTGTTGGTATTATCGGGTTCGTTGTATAAATCCCAGGCAATGACCCGCTGATCATTTGCAAAATGAGAAAGTACTCCTTTCACATATCCTTTCAACTCGTTATGCCGTGTGCTGTCTCCCAATATTTGAGCTCCAGGCGCCTGTACCCAACCGGAATTATGCACATGTGGTTTGGGATCTGGTTGCCTGCCAAGCCTGGGGTAAGGGTCCCAAACATCATCTAAAAGTACCAACATGGTTTTGAGCTTATACCGCTCGGATATCTCTAAATACTGATCTATCCGCTGTAAAAAGCCTATTGAATCCTGATTCCAAAGCAGGTTATGGAGGTATACCCGATGACAATTCATTCCAAGGCTTGCGGACCATGAAAGCTCTCTGTCGATGGTTTCCGGGTCAAAGGTCTCTGCTTGCCAGAATTCCAATTGGTTGATGGCCGTACTTGGATTGAAGTTAGCGCCAACCAACCAGGGTTGTTGTTCGTACCACTGATTGGCTCTTTCTTCCGACCATCTCTTACCCGGCTCCTTTAATCCCTGGTGCGGTTCTGCTTTCTTAGTATTGCAGCTGAATGCAATGAATAAAAGCAACAACCACTGAAAAATATTGAAACTCTCGTTGTGCATGGCTTTTAATTAGTTGAGAATTTATAGATACAAAGAGATTCATAGTTATGACCTGGATTCAGGATTGTGGAAGGAAAAGAAGGTTGATTAGGGCTGTCTGGAAAGTGCTGTGCTTCCAGGCAAAAAGCAGTACGGTATTCATAGGACACATTCCTTTTGCCCACGTCTTCTCCATTGAGGAAATTACCTCCATAAAACTGCAAGCCAGGTTCAGTGGTAATCACCTCCATCACTCTTCCGGATATTGGGTCTTTTGCCACTGCAGCTACTCTCAGACCTGCTCCGTCTACTACAAAATTATGATCATAGCCGAAGCCGTATTTCATTTGCATATCATTGGCCTCCAAATCCAGGCCTATTCTTTTAGGGGTTGTAAAATCAAATGGTGTGTTCTTAACTGCTCGTACCTCCCCGGTCGGAATTAGCCCCTCAACCACCGGTGTATAGTAGGAGGCATTGATTTGTAAATCATGATCGTTAATCGTGGCCTTGCCGACTCCAGCGAGGTTAAAAAAAGAATGGTGAGTTAAATTAATTGGAGTGGGTTTGTCAGTAGTAGCCAGGTATTTGATTTTTAATTCATCATTATTGGTCAAGCTATACGTTATTTCCACCTTTAAATTTCCCGGATACCCTTCCTCTCCATCTTGAGATCGGTAGCTTAATACCAACGAAGAATCAGACTCGTGCGCCATATTCCATACTACATTATGAAAACCTTTGGGGCCACCATGCAAATGATTTTCCCCGTTGTTGGTTGCCAGTGAATATGTGCTATCGCCTATTGAAAATTGTCCCTTGGCTATTCTATTGCCAAATCTACCGATAATGGCTCCAAAATACTGCTCGTTGGAATTCAGGTAACCTTCTAACGTTTCATAGCCTAGCACAATATCATCGAAGTTTCCTGCCCTGTCCCTCACCCAAAGACTTACCACTCTGCCGCCATAATTGGTAATTTGAGCGACCGTGCCATTATCATTACTAAGTGTGACCAGACGCACCGCTTTTCCACCTACATTACTTTCAAAATTTTTAGCATCTACCAGTTGGATCATAGACTCTTGCTTTTCACATGAAATAATCAGGAGTACGACGTAAAAAAGTGTCATTTTACATATCTTCTTCATGGCGCACTATTTTTTTTCAAGTACTGCCATTTATAGTGTGGCGAGGGTATATGTGCTGTTTCAAATAATTGAACTGCCTGTTTCAAAATTTCAGGGCGCTGTTTCGAAACATTTTTTGTTTCCCCAATGTCACTGCTTAAGTCATACAACTCAATAGGATCATGATCAACCGCATGCATATTCTGTTGTATGGCCTTCCAGTCACCAAAACGCACGGCCCGCCAGCCTTTCAGCTCATAAAATTCCCAGTACAGGGCTCGCTCTATTTGCTGTTTCTCCCCTAAAAGCGTGGGGAGAACGCTCTCACCATCAAGCTCTCTGTTTATTTCAGTTTTCGTTAAATCAGCAAGGGTTGGGAGCACATCTGCAAAATACCATGGCAAATGGTTGGTTTGATTCTCAGCGATCTTTCCGGGATATCTCACGATCATCGGAACCCGGATTCCTCCTTCATACGGATCCCTTTTAATTCCACGAAGTGGAGCATTGTCGTCAAACAAGTTAAAATCCACCGCAAAACCTGCAGCTCCATTGTCTGAGGTGAAAAATACAATGGTGTTGTCATCGATTCCTTTCGCCTTCAATTTTTGCATGATTTGGCCAACACTCCTGTCCATCCTTGTGATCATGGCGGCATAGGCCTTTGCCTCTTCCCTCCAATCTTCGTTTTCATAGCTACCTAGATCAGGAACTTCATAGTCATTATGAGGAATACAATAGGGCAGATACAGGAAAAAAGGGGTTTCGTCACTCCTGTCTATGTAATCCAAGGCGTACGAGGTGAAAAGATCATGTGTGTATTGTTCCTGCCCACCCTCCTGATTGCCGGCAAGGATGATTTTCTCTTTATTTTTCCAGAGGTATTCCGGGTAATATTTATGTGCTCTTCTCTGATTTAAAAAGCCATAAAATTCATCAAAGCCCTGCTTATTTGGTTCTCCTGAAGTGTTCGGCTCACCGAGTCCCCATTTACCTACCAGGGCCGTTTTGTATCCTGCGGATTGCAGCATTTCAGCTACTGTGAAATCTTCATCCTGAAGCGGCACACGTCCTTCTAATCCGGCAAGTCCTCTTACTCCTCCTTCGCCAAAATTACCCCGCACTCTTGTATGCCCGGCATGCAATCCGGTCATGAGTACACTTCGGGCAGGAGCACAAACAGCCGCGCCGGAATAGCACTGTGTAAACTTCATCCCCTCGTTGGCAAGCTGATCAATGTGCGGGGTTTTGATCACTTTCTGCCCATAGGCGCCCAGGTTCCCATATCCTAAGTCATCCGCCATAATGAAGATAATATTCGGCCTGGTGTTGCTTTGAGCTATTTCTTCCACCTGGCTATTCTTCGATGAACATCCGGCTAAAACAGTAAACATCAGTAAGTAAAAGGACACAAGTGCTTTCATTCGGGGTTAGTGGCTAATGAATACGTATCATTTGTTTGCAATTGCCATTGCCTGATCTTCTCTGTCAACTCGGCAATGATTTCCTTGCTTTCTTCTCTGTAGAATAAGTTCCTGGTTTCCAGCGGATCATTGTTGAGATCAAAAAGCAAACTTTTATCGTTTTCAATTAGAGCCATTTTCCATCCGTCATGGGTAACAATGGTTCTGATATCAGTCCACTCAATCATCACATCCCGGTTGTATTGCCGTTCTCCTTTTAGAAACGGGATCAGGCTTTGTCCCTGTAAGGATGTTGGAATTTTTTCATCGGATAGATCAAGTAAAGTTGGTACCAAATCAATCAAACTGACCCTGTCGTTGATTATTGTTTGCTGTTTGGATAATTGAGGCGCTCTGAATATAAATGGCACCCTCGCTGATTCTTCATACATGACGTCTTTGGAAACCATTCCATGAGCGCCCATCATAGAGCCATGATCAGAAGTGAATACTACGATTGTATTCTCGTCCAATTTTAAGGATTTCAACTGATCCAAAATGGCTTTAATACTCAGATCTACCTGGGAAACCAGCCCCCAGTATCTTGCAATAAGTTCTTTGTATCCTTGCTCTCCCGGTCCAAACTTTTCCCGGTCACTTGCTGCGGTATGTCGGTATCGAAGCGGATCATTTTCTCCTAATTCATGCTCAAAGTTCCCAGGCAAAATGATATCCGCGGGATCGTAGAGCGAATCCAACGGGCCAGTGTACGGCTTATGAGGCTCCAAAAAGCTGACGTACATTAAGAAAGGATCGTCTCCTACGTCCGCCAGGAAGTCAATGGCTTTCTCTTTCAAAAATGTAGGTTTGCAGTGCTCTATGGGCAGGCTTGCGGCAAAGCCACGGCTAAAACGATTTCCTTTCTTATCCGGTTTGTAGCCTCTTTCCAGCAACCAATGGTGATAATCACTGCGTTGGTTCACGTCCCTTCCTGCTGAAAATTCTTCCTGGTACCCATCTTCCATGGAAACCCAGGTTTCAAAACCGCGTTGCTTGAATACTTCGTCGCCCAAATGCCATTTGCCTATATATGCCGATTGGTATTCTTCTCCCAACAGTTCCGGCAGTGTCGCTATTTCCTTGGATAGCGGATGATTGTTATCTATTACCCCATGGGTATGGGGGTATAATCCTGTTACGATGGATGCCCTGCTGGGCGCACATACCGGTTGCGTCACGTAGGCGTTTTGAAACACGTAAGAGGTTTCAGCTAATTCGTCCAGAGCGGGTGTTTGGATTAACTGATTGCCATAGGTTTTCATGGTAAAAAAAGTTTGCTGATCCGTCAGCATCACCAGGATATTGGGCTTCTCTTCCGTTAATGAACCTTGACCACATGCATAGGTAGCCAGACATAGAAGTGATATGTATCCTAAAACTTTCAATGCTATTCAAAAAGAATGGTTCCGTTTGTTCTCTGTAGATTGAAGTATTCCCCTGAAAGCTCCTTCACTTGTTTACCTTCAATCGTCAAGTTTTTAAATGTAACATTCAAGTCTTTCTCACTGGTATGACTATCTATTCTTGAAATCTGAATCTTCTTTGGAAACATCATTTCGAAAGAACAATCTTCAAACAATACCCCTTCTATTTTACCTGTCCACGGCTGATCGTCTTCCCTTCTTGTGATATACACATTGATGGGCATTTGTCTGCGGTCCGGAAAAAGCGACTCTGATCGGATATTCCGGAAAACAACGCCCGAAACCGTGGCCCGGTCCCGCACATTTACTCCCAACACCCGGTCTGCCTCGATCACGTCATTATTTTCAAAAAGTACCCGGTTGTAGTTTTCACAACGTGTTTCCGTACCGATCTTCAGGGATGTCTTTTTGGTCATAAACACACAGCCTCTGACGGTCACATCCTCTACATCATCCAAAACATTCAAATTTCCATATCCCGTACATTTAACGGCTACATTATCATCGCCCGCCCAACCAAAACTGTCTTCAATGAGCACTCTTTTCGATGCATCCGGATCCCAACCATCCAGGCTTCCGAAGTAGTCATTATTCATCGTGTTATTCATCAGCTTGCAGTTCCGGAAGGTAACATCCTGTGAGCCCATAATGTGGGTATTCCAGCTGGCAGCATCTTTCAATACTATTCCATCGAAGGATATATTTTTTGATCTGTAAATAAACATTAGCCTTACCCTGGTACGCTTGTCTCCGATTTTTGGGAGTGTAATGCCGAGGATCTCGGACCCGCTGCCATCAAACGTTCCTAACCCTGTTACTGCTATGTTTTCGGCATCTTCGACGTAGATGAATCGGTTGATACCCCTGCTGCCTTTTGCTTTATAGGATTCAATGGCTTCCGGGTCAGCTTTGATAACCGCATTTTTAGATACATGAATGTTTGAGTTGCTTTTCAGCCGGAGCATAGAAGATTTATAAACTCCATCGCTGAATAGCAGCACCTTATCCGTTCCTGAGATCTCGTCCAGCGCTTTCTGGATCTTCTCCGTCTCATTTTTTTGACCTGTGTTATCTACATCGTATTCCTTGACAATATCAACAAGTTCTACACCTGATGGAGCGTCAATGGGCGCTTCGACAAAAATCACGAGCCGCTTCTTAAAGTCTTCAGGATTCCTGGAAAATTTGATCACCAAATATCCTTTTCTGTATACCTTGAAACGGAGTTTATTGCCGATTCTATCTGCCTCCACACCATAGCTGTGGGGAGAGATGTCCCAATCTTCCTCTCCAAGTTGAAATCCCAGGGCTTCCACCTCCAGGGTCAATGGGGTTCCCTCGTAGGTCACTCTCGCATATTTGTAGGTATCCAGCCCGTAGGATAAAGGAGCTGTATTCTGCTCGTAGACAGAAATACTTTGCCCGTTGCTAGTCAATGTATAGGATTGAGACGAGCTTTGACAAGCAAATAAGTTCAGTAAAAAAATGGCTAATAGTACTCTCATCAATTCATGCTTTGGATCACCTTCCTGAAGGTTTCTATTTCTATTTTTTGCAAAGCGGACAATGACTCTTCGCTAAGGCTATTCTGCTCATCGGGGTCCGATTCTATGTCATAAATTTCTCCTGTTTCGTAAAGCTTGAGTTTTTTATTGAAAACGCTTCTGCTCATAGGTAAATCATCTCCCTTTCCCGGGTAGTGCATAAAGATCCAATCTCGCGCGTTGAAATCCTGACCGGTCAATTGCGGAAAGAAACTTACCCCATCCGTTATAAAATCTTCCGGTAGCGCGGCTCCGGCAGCCTCCGATACGGTGGGGAGAAAATCCGAAAAGTCGATCAGGTTATTGTTGATCTGACCGGGTATAATCGTACCGTTCCAGTAGGCGATCAAAGGTACATGGATGCCAAACTCAGAGCTATATCCTTTCCTTCCTTTAATGGATTCATCACCCATTTTGGAGATCACCTCTTTGCCGGTTCCGTTATCGGAAGTAAACAAAATGAGTGTATTTTTATCAATACCCAACTCCTTTGTTTTATCGATGATCTCCCCGATGATCCGATCCATATACGCTACTTGATCCCGAAAAAAAGTAGTATCGGTGACCGCTTTTTTGGAGTCGCCTGAAGATGATACCTTAAAAGCTTCATAAGCTTCCGAGTCAGGAGTAGGCACATAAGGTCGGTGCGTCAAAACCATCGGATAATAAATGAAAAAGGGTTCATCCCTGTTCACTTCCATATACTCTTTGATATAGTCCGTAAATACCTGGGGACCGTACGCTCCATCATCGTACTTCTCCAATTGCCCATTTCTGATGACTCGCGGGTTTTTGTATCGCTCGTTGTAGCTGGTGAAAGTCAGTTGCCAGAGAAGGTAATCGTCAAAACCTGCTTTGTAAGGAGCAAAAGCATCTCCTCTGAGTTGCCACTTTCCGGCGATAGCGGTCTTATATCCTTGCGATTTAAGTATGTGGGCAAAGGTGGTTTCATTCAGGTTCAGGTAGCCCCATCGTTCGTAATTCCTGAAGTTGGACTTTCCGGTCATGATCTTCAGGCGTGATGGTGTGCACAGAGGCTGTGAATAGCAATGATTAAATTTCACTCCACCGGCCGCCATATCATCTATCCTTGGCGTTTGATAACTCGTTCCGCCATAGCAATGGATGGCCTCATGGCCCAGATCATCCGCCATGATCAAAATAATATTTGGAGGCCTTTCATATACTTTGCCCGCGCTCTGACCTTGACCTTGCACAACTCTATTGCATGAGCAGACAAGTCCTGATAGCAGCAAGAAGATCACAATTTTTTGATTCATAGTGGATTGAAAAGATCCTATGTTTATGTATATGTGAGAGACGAGAAAAGTGGCTTTTACCCTTAACTGAGATTAGCCGTTAAGTCTACGTATTACTTGATTTCTTTCAGATGATTCATAAATAGAAAGGATAAGCTTAAGCGCCTTGATGCTACTTTCACCTGTCACCTCAGGATCCCTATCTAAAGTTATAGCCTCAATAAAATCAGCAATTTGTTGCTTATGCAATTGATATGAAATATCCATTGGTTTTTTAGATCCGGATTGGAATTTTTGTCTGTCATTTTTATCCTCACTACTGATCCCTTCCACATTCCATTCTTTAATGTTACCCCCTTCCAATACCGCACTTCCTTTCTCGCCAAAGATTTCTAAACGCTCTGCGTATCCCGGAAACAGCGCGGTACCGGCGCTAATGCTTCCCAATGCGCCATTTTTAAATTGCAGGCTTGCCGTAGCCACATCTTCACCTTCTATATTGTGGACCATCGTTCCTACTTTTCCAAAAACCAAACCCACTTCTCCCATCAGATTTAACAGCAGATCAATGGTATGAACACCCTGATTGATCAATGCGGCTCCTCCATCTCCTTTGATTGTTCCTTTCCATGGGCTTTCAGCGTAATAGGCCTGATCACGAAACCAGTGAATACTTGCATTGCCCATTAGGAGCTTGCCCAAATACCCCTCGCGTATCGCTTTCCTTATCAACCGGAAATTCGGGCTAAAGCGGTTCTGGAAGATACACCCCAACTTAACTCCTTCATTTTTACACATTTCGATCATCCTATTCGCTCTCTTCAGGGTGACCTCTATGGGTTTCTCACAAAGAATATGTTTTCCTGCCATAGCCGCGGCCAGAGCCGGTTCCAGGTGAGCGCCACTTTGTGTGGTGATGATGACGGCATCCAAAATCTCTTTTGACAACAATTCGCTGTAGTGTGCATATACAGGAACGCCATAATCCTCGGCCGCTTTTTCAGCCCGCGCCTTAGAAGAGCTCGATAAGGCAATTAGCGATGCACTTTCCATTTCCTTCAGACAGGCGGCATGAACCTTTGCAATCGCTCCCGTACCAATGATACCAAATCTCAGATGTCTCAACTCGCTCTATTTTTCGGTGGACATAGAGGGTGGCAGTGATGAAGGCGAACTTCCCCAGAGCGTGTTTGGCTTTTCTCCCATTTCAAGTACCAGCTTTCCGCCGTTTACCAGATCTCGATGATAAAACCATGCTTGATTTAATTTCTCTCCATCCAGGAATGCATTTTGGACATACTTATTCAAAGACGAGTTATTCTTTAACTCAACAACAAATTCACCTCCCGGGTAATACTCCGGATTTAATTGGATAGTAATCTTGTCAAAAAGTGGGCTGCCAATTTCATAAATTGGCTCAATAGCCGCGCCTCCTCTCATTTGAAACAGGCCCATTTTCAATAAAACAGCCAATGCTCCCATCAACCCTTGGTCTTCATCTCCATTGTAGCCATTGAACGGGTCCAAATCACTGTAAATCCTTTCTACAATTTCCCGCGTCCAATATTGTGTAAGCCATGGTTTTCCGGCATAATTAAACACAAATCCTACCTGCATGGAAGGTTGATTCCCATAGTTCAGGTAAGTATTTCTGCGTTCTTGCTGAACGAATTTATCCTTCTTATAGGGTTTGGAAATGAAATCATGGTTGTCGCTAATTAAAAACTGCTGGTTCAGTTTTTTTGCAGCCGCTTCCCTTCCACCCATAAGGTTAAATAAGCCTTGCATATCGTGAGGGACGAACCAAGTCATTTGAGCGGCTGTACTCTCCACAAAGCCGTGATGGCTTAAAAGAGGATTAAAGGGCTTTTCAAATACACCATTAATAGCTTTCGGTCTCATCCAACGGTAGGATGTATCCCATACATTTTTATAATTTCCTGCCCGATGCTGAAAATACTTTGCATCATCTTCTTTTTCCAATACACCGGCTAACTGACTTAATGTCCAGTCCTGGTATGCATATTCCAAGGTCTGCCCGGCGCCCTCATTGTGATACCCGTTGTTTTTATCCGGATTAGGAAATGGGACATACCCGTTTTCAATGTAATGCTTCAGCCCACCTCCAAGGGTTGTTTCATGCTCATACCCTGCCTTGCTCATAAGCCCGCCCGGCATAGCATTTTTAACCAAGCCTTCGTACGCCTTATCTACATCAAAGCCCCGAATACCTTTCATATAAGCGCTTACAATAAAAGGGGTAGAAGAAGCGCCGGTCATCACGTAGGTGTAATTTCCACCGGAGGGCCCCCTGGGGATCAGCCCACCGTCTTCATACATTAGCAGCATAGAATTGATGAATTGTTCGGATATTTCAGGGTAAACCAGGTGCCAAAGGGTATTTAACGTCCATTGGGCTCCCCAAAACGCATCGGAATTAAAATGATTGAATCTTGGACGCCCTTCCTTATCAAGCGGTATCTGGCCAATTCGAGGTGCATCACCGGTCATATCACAATACTTTCCGTTGTAATCACTGACAATTCTCCTGCCTTGTAAAGCATGCCACAGATCCGTGTAAAAACGCGCTTGTTGCTTTTGGGTACCTCCCTCTACCTTGATCCGGCTTAACCATCTGTTCCACTCGTCAAATGCCTCTTTTCGTACCTGATCAAAATCCCAGTGATCAATTTCATTGTCCAGATTCAATCGTGCCTGATCTATACTTACATAGGAAATGGCTACTTTCATTTGAATTTCATCCGGGGCTTCTTGATTAAAGGTTAGGTAAACTCCTCCATTTTCACCTTCAAACCTCTCTGTAGGTCCAAGAGGCCGTTTGTCTTGCCAGGAACTCATCCGGTCGAACGGCTGATCAAGTCGTATAACAAAGTAGACATAGGTATCTTTAGGTCTTCTTCTTGTGACCTGCATTAAAGCATACCCGGCAATCTCATTTTCGCTGATTTTTTGGGCCATTCCCATTTTTGTAGGAGAAGGACCCAAATGCGTTCCTAAATCAAGCAATACATGCTTTTTTTTATCAGAAGGGAAACTGTACCGATGAAACCCGACACGTGTAGAAGCGGTCAGTTCTACCTGGATTCCATAATCGTCTAAAAAAACTGAGTGATAACCGGCCTCAACTCGCTCACTGGCATGGCTGTATTTAGACCCGTATACATCTGATCCTAAGTACCCGTTAAATTCTCCGGAAGTGGGGAGCACAGGTACCCCGGACAGTTGCCAGGCATGAATATGACTAAAAAAACGAATCGTGTCTTCATTATATCTATACCCGGATGACCAGGCGCCCCCGGCACCCATATCGGGACTTAAATTGACCATCCCAAAAGGTCGGGTTGCCGAACTAAAATAGAACCAGCGAGAGTTCGCTGCGTCAAGCAGCGGGTAGACCAGTTTTGCCGGATCGGATGAATGGTTTACAGCAGATTGCTCAGAGCAGTTTACCCATAAAGCACAAAGGCAAATAACCGCCAGCCTATTCACCTTCCAGCTCCTTAACTGCCCGGTCGTAAGGGTCATCGATATCCCGCACGCTGGTTTCAGCGTCTACTTCATTAAGAAACTCCAACAGCTCTTTTTCAAGAGCGGCGGCAATATCTGGTTTTTCCAATGAAATATCTCTGGATTCGCTAAGGTCTCCACCGATATTGTAAAGCTCTACTTTAGGGGCGTCAGGATATTTTTTCTCAGGTATCCAGTATTTAATCAATTTATAATCATCCTTGATGATCGCGGACCGCGGCTTTCGGTGTGCTCCCTGGTGAAAGATTAAAGCATCTCTGTTGCGGCTCACCGTCTCAACTTTCTTATCCACCAAGAGAGGCAACAGATTGCCTCCATCCAAACTTTGATCGATTTCAAAATTATTGTTAGCCAGACTTGCAAAGGTGGGTAGCAGATCCAGCCCTGTAACCGAAACCCTACTGACACTATTCGGTTCAATACCCGGGCCTGCCGCCATAAATGGTACTCTCAGCCCGCCTTCATAAAATGAATGTTTTCCGTCTCTGAGCGGAATATTCCTCAGGTTTTGTTTGGAGTACCTGGCCGAAACCAGCTTTTTATTCGAGTCAATAATAGCAATCTGATTAAGGGAAAGTCGTCCTCCATTGTCCCCCATCAAGAATATGTAGGTGTTATTTTGTATGCCCTGTTCTACCACAAAATCCATTATGCTGCCTACGGAGGAGTCCAAGTCTTTTAACATGGCGGCAAACTCCGGATTGGTATGCCTTTCGCCGCTCTCTTTACCCTTAAAATAATCGTACGTTTCCGCTTTCGACGATAAAGCTAAATGGGTTGCATAATGCGACAATTGAACGTAAAAGGGTTTATCCTTCGAAATGCAATTTTTCATAAATTCCTTGGCCCTGTTGGTCATACCAAAAATATCTTTAGGATTCTCCTCATTCCAGTAAGCACTGGGTTTTCCGGCGAGCTTCATCTCTGTTGGATTGGGAACCTCTTCCTTAACAAGCCAATCATTTGCCTCTTGGGTATATTGTCTTGAGCCCAAAAATTCATTCTTAAAAATATTTCCATCGCCATTAGATGTCATACCTTCTTCATAATCGAATCCTGCTTCCTTAGGGTGAATAGCAATGTGCCACTTACCGAAATGAGCGGTTTGATATTCTTTATTTGCTGCTTTTAGCGCTTTTGGGATCGTTAATCGATTATCGGCTTTCTTGTACCAATCCACATCTTTATTGTAGATATGTCTTGCCGCATTTTGCCCTAACATGACGCTATGCCTGGTGGGTGAGCAAATGGGATTGGGCGCATAACCATTGGTAAACATCATACCTGACAAGGCCAGTCTATCCATATGGGGTGTTTCGTAATAGTCGCTTTCCGAGTCAGGGACTTCAGGATCAGCACGATGGGAAACGTGTGTCCACCCCTGATCGTCGGTGAGAATAAAGATGATATTCGGACTGTTTTTTTTCTGCTCTTCCGGTTGACTGTTACATGAAATCACTAAGATTCCAAAAAGCAAAAAAGCATATATCCATGTATTTTTAATCATAGGCTGGTAAAATTTAAATTGCCTTACAACCTACCTCACTACGTTGCTTGTACCGAGCAAATTATTTAAGGCACGATTTGCTACACGTATAACGTACTTATTAGGATCTTCCATGACGGACTGAAGTGCATTTATTGTAGGTCTTGCCATCTCTCCCATTTCATCCAATACCAGTACGGCATTCAGCCTGATCCATTCATCCGCGCTATTTAACTCGTTTTCTAATAATGCGAAGCTTTTTTCTTCTACTCCCATTTTGATTAAGGCTCTTGCACTGGCGATCCTGACTAAATGGTCTTCATCATTTAATCCGTTGCCCAATATTTCCAGCAGCTCTGCATTTTTCCACTCCGGGTGATCTCCTATTCGTATTGCTGCCCAGTACCTGACTGCTTCATTATCGCTCGCCAGGCCTTGCTGTAACCCGTCAAGGTCTTCGCTCAATGCCACTCTTTGCACCTCGTCAATGGAATAAACTCCTTCCCTTAATAACTCGTAAATAGACTTGTTGTGCATCTTCTCCCAAGATCTAAGGATGGGTTCCGGAATTAACCCAGCATCTTTAATTCTGATACTCCACTCTTCATGAGCGCTTCTCATCTGACTTAAAACTTCTTTATATTGAGGATCATCAATCAAGTTATTTAATTCATTTGGATCTTTTTCCAAATCAAATAGTTCTTCATTTGGTTTTGTGGTTGCCATTAGTCGTACTCCCGCCTCGGGAAGTGTTTCCTGCACATAGGCAGCCCTGATTTGCTTCATGATCTCCCCCTTCTCCGGGGTGTTCATGTATTGTATATAAGGCTTGGAAGGTTCGTAATATCGAATATATTTGAATTGCTTATTTCGAACAGCACGCTGCATATCGTACCTCTCATCCATGCGATCACGAGCGGCAAAAACAAACTCTCTTTCAGGGCTCAGGCCGTTACCAAGAAATGCTCTCCCTTGCATGTGTTCGGGAATATCCAAGCCTGCTAATTTCAGAACCGTTGGAGCCAAATCCACGAAACTCACAAGCTCATCCGTTTGAGATCCCATTTGCTTCTTGGAAAGGCGCTTATATTTTTCAGGGAGATGCACTAACAGCGGCACCTTTAACCCCGTATCAAATAGCCATCGCTTATGGATAGGGACACCAGCTCCATGATCGGAATAAAAGAATACAATGGTGTTTTCTGATAAGCCATCTTCTTCGAGCTGCTCCAGAATCTTTGCTGTGTACTCATTAAGAGCGGATATGTTACTATAATATCGCGCCCAAAGCTTACGGGTAATTTCTGTATCAGGAAAATAAATAGGAAGCTTTACATCATTCGGGTTGATGAACTGATCTTCGGTTAAATCCTTAGTAAATCTGCTATGCTTGCGTTCATTATCAATACCGCTCTCATGCGTACCGATGTAGTTAAAGACCGCAAAGAAAGGTTGGTCTTTTCTTTTTCGATTGCGCCAGTGCGCAACATCATTAGATTCATCCCATATTGCTGATGATTCGTAATCCAGGTTATAGTCTTCCTTCGAATTGTTGGTACAGTAGTAGCCAGCTTCCCTTAAATACTGTGGGAAATACCTGACTCCTCTGGGAATCCTTCCTGCGGTACGCATATGATGCGACCCAATAGAGGTAGGGTACATACCAGTTATAATAGAAGACCTTGCCGGGGCACATACCGGTGCAGAAGCGAAAGCATTCGTATAAAGTAAACTTTTTCTTGCAAATGCGTCAATGTCCGGAGTTTTTGCCACTGCATCGCCATAGCATCCTAATTCCATGCTCATATCTTCAGTGGTAACCCATAAGATATTTGGCAAAGTGTTTTGTTCTTCGGAATCTGCGCATGAAGCAAATACCAAGAGTAAAAGACTGATCAAGCGGTAAGTTGTATTCTTATATAACATTAAAAGTTCTGAACGTTCTTGGCCTTGTGTCAAGGATTAATCCCTTCGTCAGGATACCCGGGAGGGGTAAAATCCACCGTCGTACTCCCGCCATAGCCCACATTTTGATCTAATGGATTGTCTTTATTTGCAATAATGGCATTTGCAGGAAATGGCCATAGTTTGTGATAATCCTGAATATAAAATTTAGATAAGGCGTTATATTGTCTGGTTCTTTCTAGCAGCTTCCCCGTTCGAAGTAATGTGATTCTTCTTTCTTCTTCTGCATTAAGCTCACGAGCACGTTCGTCCAAAATAAAATCCAAGGTTACCTCCGCAGCAGTGATCGTGGAGGCTCCAGCTCTCTCGCGGATTAAATTAATCCATTGGGTCGCCTCTCCTGTTCTACCCAACATCATCAAGGCTTCGGCGTAAAGTAAATACGATTCCGCAATTCTCAAGTAGCTGATGTCCGGATAAGAGTTTTCTCTTATGTTAAAATCGAAGGTATGCGTTTCATCGATTTCCCATTTCCTTGAATAGGGATACGTGCTGCCAAAACTAGCGCTTGGAAAACCTAAAGCACTAACGTCCCACGTGTAGTACGTGTATATCGTGTCACCCGCCTCAGAAACCGGAACGTTTAACAGGTCTGAGTCATTGTTCAGAATACCTTGATCCAAGGTGGTGGGAGGGGTGTCCGTAACCGTTCCGTTCCCGTTAAAATCGAAAGCAAAGTGCCTTCTAATGGACTCATTTTGCCCTCTTATATCCTGGTTTTCGTACAAATAATCGTTTCTTCCGTCTGTATTCTCCCAAATCCAATCTGAAATGGGGTTTAAAGCATCATTTTGAAGACTTGCGTACCGTTCATATTCTTCCTGGTTGAAGGCGCTCCATGGAGTCATAAACCATCGACCTCGTGCAAATCCGCCCCACATAGTATAAAAGAATTCTTGCTCATTTTCCATGACCAGAAAATCCGTAAAGTTATTAACATAGGCATCATGTATTCCGATTATTTGAGAACCTTGCAATTCAACACCATTAGCAAAAACAAAGAATGTTTCCGTATTACCACTACTTGAATAGGGGTTGCGAAAAATATCAATGAAATGGTTCCCATCCGGATCATTGGCTAATCTTCCAAACCGATTCTGAATTAGTTGGTATTCTCCTGACTCACATAACGCTTCCAAAGTGTTAGCTGCATTTTCGAACTCCCCAAGAGACAGATATAGTTCACCTAAGTAATGACGAGCGACCGCACCGCTAATTCGCGTATCATCTCCATCAATTCTCCTTAGCGGTAATATATCTTCAGCAAACTCCAAATCTTCGCGCATCAACTCTTTGATCTCCTCTATGCTATTTCTGCTCCACGCATTGGTCCAGGTGTCGCCTGTTATCTCTTGCGCATTTAAAGGTACCGGACCAAAAGCATAAATCAGGAAACGATACGCCCAGGCACGAGCTACCCTGGCCTCTGCCACTATTAAGTTTTTATTCGCATCATTTTCTTCTTCCGTCAAACCTTCCCAATCTACACTGCCTTCAGCCCTGCTTATGATCAGGTTTGCAGAAACAATGATTTGGTATAACCATTCAAATGCATCATCCCAAATAACGAGAACCGGACTTTCAAGAAGCGAAAAATCTACCTGTGTAGCTCTTCTGGGGAAATAGGTATCTGAATGCATCACCCATAAATAATCGTTACTTCCCTGCACTTCACTATCGATCGATCCCTTAATTTCACGCATAAACGAATAGATGGCGTTCATTCCACTCACAAAACCCGAATAGTTGACATATAAGTCATCCGCAGAAAGAGCGTCCTTTATATCTTCTTCGAGAAAATCATCATTATCACAACTCAGCGGCAATAGACTAACTAGAAAAAGAATTAATAATCTTTTAAGGTTCATCATTACTAGAATTTAAGTCTTAATCCGAAAATATAACTTCTTGCCCTGGGCAAATCATTGCTGGGTCTATCGTCCGTACTATCATTAGTATTGAAATCAGGGTCAACACCCTCCCAGTCAGTAAATGTGTACAGATTTCGTACGTTGGCATACAACTCAAGGCTCTCAATCGGAAGTTTCTCCGTGGGTATACGGTAGGCTAATGAAACATCTTGAATCCTAACATAGTTTGCATCAAAATATGGGAAAAGGTCAAAACCACCCGTTAGCCCACCACTATTAATTCCGGGCAGGTCTGAAGTAGGGTTTTCAGGGGTCCAGAAATCAATGTTGAGTTTTCTTCTTGGGCCAAGACCACGATTATTAATGAAAGTATTACGGCGAGTCACCCCCCATACTCCGTTTAAAAGCATGGAAAATGTCCAATTTTTGTAGGTAACAACATTTGTCAACCCTGCCGTAAAGCTAGGGTTTTCATCACCAATGATGACTCTATCATCAGCGCCTATTTCGCCGTCACCGTTAACGTCTCTGATAATCGGCTGGCCCGGTCTTGCCGTTGGCGTTACAAGGGCAATTTGTTCCGCCACCTCAGGACGTAATTGAAAGTTACCATTATCATCTAAAACGTATTCTCCTGCCACATCTAAGATGAAATCTTCACGTTGAAGTATTCTATCCAATTCATAATCAAACAAGACATTAACCGGGTGACCGATGAATAATTCACTTGCAATATCATCAACTATTTCTCCATTTGGCCCGCGTTGGTTTACATCCACAATCTCCTGGCGATACCTTGACCCAACGAAACTGACCTTCCAACTTAAATTGTTTTTATCAATTACATAGGAATTGAGCTGGATCTCGAAGCCTCTGTTTTGCGTTTCACCAATATTCGTAAGTATCGTACGGGCTCCATTTACAGGGTTTATTGATTCTCTAAGTAACAGATCGTCTGTATTTGAAGTATAGGCATCTATTGCTCCGGTCACCCGGCCTTTGAATAATGAAAAATCAATTCCGACATTAAAGGACTTCGTTGTTTCCCATTGGAGGCTTTCATTACTTAGTGTTTCAGGATTAAAACCGGGAAGCGCATCTTCATTTTCATCGATGTAGGGGTTTGGCTCGAGCAGCGCTCTGGTAGAAGCAAACGGAACCCCGTCATTTCCGTTCTCCCCGTAAGAAAGCCTTAATTTTAATTCATCTACCTGGTTTACGTTAAAAAAAGATTCGTTGGTGACGTTCCAGCCAAGGGCAACAGAAGGAAAAACTCCATATTGGTTATTATCTCCAAAAGCAGAATAACCATCTCTTCTCACTGTGGAGGTGATTAAATATCGATCATCATACACATAATTCACCCTAAACATCTGAGATACATTAAGCCTTGGAGCGAAAAACTCACCTGGCTCAGCAGGCGCCGGAATAATTACATCTGCATCAGCTAGCTGGTAGAATGTTCGGACATCATTTGGAAAGCCAAAAGCCGTCAAATCTACCGGTACATCTCTTGTTCTATCCTGAAAACTGTACAATCCAGTCAAAAACAAAGAGTGCTTTCCAAATTCTCTTTTATAGCTTAAAATGTTTTCCAGTAACCAGGATTTCTCTGTCTCTTCAAGAATGGAAAGCCTCCCACCTACGTTAGCTCCATTTATCGTATTTCTTCCCTCGTAGGTTCTATTAGTTCGCTCACTTTGTTGGTAGCCATAATTTAACTTATACTCGAGACCTTCTACGTAAGGAATTTTTATATTGATGTACTGATTGGTGATGATTCGAGATTCCTCATCTTCGTTTATAAATAGGGTACGCTCTAGCGGATTTCTAACATTCACATTTGCATCATCCGGCGTAAGATCAAGCGCCCCGCCTAAATTAAAAGCGTTGTATAACGGGCTTATCTGAAATGCCCCGCTACCGCCTTCCCAGTTTGCGGGTATCCCGCTTCTATCAAAAAAGGCTACTTGGGTATTGGTACCGTAAGTAATATATTCATTCAAATTAAAGTTTAGATTAAACCTCAATACAGTCCGTTCAAATTTATCATTAACAGCTATACCTTCCACATCAGTATGCGTAGCCGAAACGAAATAATTTATTTTTTCGGTACCCCCGGCAATGGAAAGATTATGTTCTTGTCTATGCCCGGTTCGGGTAGCAAGGTCGACCCAATCGGTATCTCGCCCTCCCTCAGGATAGCTAAAATCTTCTGCTACCTGAAGTAAGGTTTCCCTGTCAGAAACAAAATCCGGGTATTGCGCTAAAATTCCATCCCTTACTTCCGCCCAGGTTTGCCCTGGATAGCCCTGCATGAAAGCTTCAATTTCAGTATTTGTATTTTCCGTACCTACGAAAGCATTAGCAATTACCACTGAAAGTGGGTTGTTATTTACACCCAGACTATTGGTTACGGAACGCTCCCATTGATTAGCCCAATATTCTGAGGCGTCCTGCATATCCGGTAGGTTAGCAATCTCATCAAAACTGTAGTACGTATTGTAAGAAACAGTGACTTTTCCTACCGTGCCCCTTTTAGTGGTAATCAATATGACACCGTTAGCTCCCCGGGAACCGTAAATAGCTGTTGAAGACGCATCTTTCAGTATTTCCATGTTTTGGATATCATTAGGGTTAATGTCTGTGAGACTCCCATCATATATGATTCCGTCAAGAACAATTAATGGATCATTGTTAGCGTTGATTGAATTCTGCCCTCGGATTAGTACTGCACCACCCTCTTCCGCACTTGAGGTATTCGTGGTAACGGTAATTCCTGCTACATTACCTTGAAGCGCCTGAACCAAGTTGGTTTGCGGCCGATTTTCAAGTGTTTTGGTATCAAAAGATGCAACCGATCCGGTAATATCGCTCTTTTTTTGAGTTCCATATCCAATCACGACAATTTCCTGCAATTGACTGATATCAGGTGTTAAGCTCAGATCTATGATGCTACGGTTTCCCACCTGAATTTCTTCAGGAATGTAACCGACAAATGAGAAAACCAGAATAACATCACTATCAGATACCTCCAGGCTGTATTTACCATTAACATTTGTTGAGGTTCCGGTGGTTGAATTCTTTATGAGAATATTAACACCAGGTAAGGGCTGATTGTCGTCCGCCGAAAGAACGGTACCTGTTACTACGTTTTGTGCAACAGCTACGGAGGTGACCGTGCTTAACACCAGCAGTAATAGTAGTCTTAAATTCAATTGTAGAATTTTTTTCATCCTTAATCTACTTTTAGTTAATGTATTAAATGTTGTTAGCCAATATTTACAACTTCAAATTGCCTGCAACCTTTATTCTCAAAGTAGCGCAGCGCCAGGAGCTCCACCGCTTAAGGTCTAAAGGCCAGGAACCTAACCGTATCATAATCTTAATGAAGCGCTAATTCTTTTCTAAAAATTCGAAGAGCCTTACTCATCTGAGTTTCTACAGTTTTTATAGAAATACTCATCTTTTTAGCTATTTGACAGTAAGTTAAACCCTCATCTCTACTAAGCTGGAAAACCTCCAGACACCTATCTGGCAGCGCTTCTTTTGCCCGGTTGATTCCTCTATTGATCTCTTCACAAGCTATCAGGTCATCTATTTTAATGTGATCATCCTGAAATGTCAGATAAGTGTTCAAGCGTTTCTTTTCAACCTTCTGATGACGTATATAATCAATTGCCGCATTATGAGCAGACCTGTACAAATAGTTTTTGGCAAATGAATGGTCTTTTTCATTTCTGAATTTTGACCAATACTTAACGAAGGTCTCCTGTACAACGTCCTCGCTTATTTCCAGACCTCCAATCATTCTATTTGTGTAAAATACTAACGACACATATAAATCCTTAAATAAATGATCAAATGCTTTATGAATACAAACATTATCGGATTTCAACTCCTTTTTTGCAAGGACTGAATTACTTGCTATTCCACTCATATTTTAATTCAATTCTTTGATTTTAATATTCTTAAAAGAGACTCTATCCCCATGGTCCTGAAGGAGAATGTGTCCGGATTTTCGCTCTCCAAATGCCGTCCATTTGCTATACTTGCTGTAGGCAACTAAGGCTTTCCACATTTGACCTGCTCTGTTATATTCAATAAGCTTACATCCGTTTAAATAGTGAGAAACAATGTCGCCCCGAACCTCTATTCTGGCGCGGTTCCAATTACCTAAAGCATTTACATATTTCTTTTTTGGAAGATCAGGATTGTAAAACGTTCCATCAGCAGTTATGAGATCGTAAAGGGAGCCCATTGTACGGTTTCCCTCGACTCCTTTTTTTGCGTCCGGGTGCTTTTTATCATCCAGAATCTGAAATTCACAACCAATTGAAGATCCCGTACCCTGATTCAATTCTGTGTCAACAAAATATTTAATCCCACTATTTGCCCCTTCTGTGATTTTAAAATCTACCTCCAGGATGTAATTTTCATACTCTTCCAGAGTTACAATGTCACCACCATTCGACGACTCACCACCATCAGATGCTAATACAGATAATTCACCATCTTCAATCTCCCATCCTTTCACCGGAAATGCTGATAATTTGGATCCTCTCCAACCATTAGTCGTTTTTCCATCCCATAGTAGCTTCCACCCATTGGCTATTTGCTGATCCGTGAGAGTATTTTTTAAATAGCTTACCTCCGGAGCCACCATTTCAATTTCCCTGAAATCATCTGCTGTGATTTCGGCAAGTCTGATATTTCTCCACCTGATTTCCTTACCAGCCAAACCTTCATCTTTTATAGCATGGACTTGAAGTCCAATGAATCCTATCTCTACAGCTTCTTCCTTCAGATTGGCGCATTGAACTCCATTTACCCAGGTTGCTATGCTGTTTTCATAAGCAACTATTCTATACTGATTCCATTCACTCTTCTTAAAAGCATTCTTGGCTTTTGGATTATACTCCAGTGGATATCTCCAGCCTTTTCTTGCCTCGTCAAAAATTCCGCCTGCCCAACCTCTTCCTGAATCTTCTATTTCTATCTGCGTACCAAAAGGACGGCCCGCCTTATAATTTTCATTTGTAGTGGTCCTTATTTGGACGCCCGAGTTAAGACCCTCACTAAGCTTAACCTCAAATTCAAGAATGAAATTTTTGTAAGACTTTTTGGTAGCAAGAAACGTATTAGGTGTACCATATTTCGATGTACCTACTATTTGTCCATCTTCAACTTTATAATTCGCTTCGCCATGAATGACGCTCCAACCGGAAAGATTCTTTCCATTGAATAGCTCTTTGAACTTGGGTGGTTGCGGGGCTTGTATGAAGCTGTATAAGGTAAGAAATAGAAAATATTTCATTTTAAATGACCGTTTCTTGCAAATAATTTAGAAATCAACGTTCACAATTCTATAAAAATGAAAATTTTTGAAGGGGTGCGCAATGTCTCAAATAGAGGTGGTTTTATCTCATCCAATTGATTTTCGCTATTTTTGCTATTATTATTAAAATTCCTAGGTGTGTGATCAGGAAACTTTTCGAAAATGAATTACCGCTTTATACTTGCCGCGTTTATCAATATCCTATGCCTGAGTTATTCCGCGGCTCAGCAATTGAGATTCGATCATTTTGATATTTCCAACGAATTATCTCAAAATAATATCACTCATTTATGTGTCGATGAAATAGGCTATGTATGGATAGCTACGCTAGAAGGTTTGAATAGATTCGATGGGTATCAAACGATACGATTTGATAATCGCTCCGGTAAGCATACAACCTTTAAGGGCAACCAGATTTATGCATTGGCCAGCGGCCGATCCGGAGATATTTGGGTCGTCAGTAACGACGGCTTGAACCTTTATGACGCCAAATCAGAAAGTTTTAAGATCCATGGATTTACCAGCTCATTTCCGGTACATAAAACCAAAGTTCTTAAAGAGGATGCAAATGGGTTTCTCTGGCTTAGCGACGGTACTAGGTTGAGCTATTTTGATCCCAAAATTATGAAGTTTAAAAGTGTCCCGATCAACTCAAGTGTTGAATCAATTTTATCGTTTAAATCAAGTATTCTTATATCGGGCAACGAAGGGATTTTTGAGATTACCCTTGTTGGTGATACCATTAAAGCAGATCATATTTATACAAACTCCGTGTTTAGTCTTACAAAATCAAACGATGACGAAGTTTACGGAATAAACAGCAGCGCTATTCTCCGATGGAAAACCATTTCAAAACGTCCTGAAATTATCATGGATTTTAAAAATGGGAATCTTCCAAGGATCACGAAGGGAAACCTCAATGCTTTCATTGCCAAAGAGAATGAAATTTGGATTGGAGGAACCTATCCATTGATAAATATTCGGGTAGAATCCAAGGCCACGCAGGTATTCACTTATGATAAAGACAATCCATTTTCATTCCAGGGTTACATCGTAAAGAACCTTGCGGTAGATGACTACAATAACCTGTGGATAGGAACTTCAAAACATGGCCTCAATTTATTAGAGAAAAGAAAAAATCAATTTAGCTACTATAACTGGGGTAGTGAAGATAGAAATCAAGACATTGATCCTGTCAGATCCATTCTCAAAGCCAAATCAGGCGACCTTTGGTACGCGGTGGATCGATTAGGAATCGGGATACATAAGAAAAATGGTAGCCATGAATTTTATGATAGTTTCAGTGATTGCGACGGAGCTACCTATGACCTGAAAAGGGTCAGATCAATTTTTGAAGATTCTGAGGGCACCATCTGGATTGGTGGTCTTGAAGGTCTGGCGCTTTATAATCCTTTGAAGAATCGTATTGAATTAGCCAAATGCCAAAACGAATGGGAATGGCCCTATCATAGTTATGTCATTAAGGAGTTTGAAAAAGGAGAATTAACCATTTCCGGAAAACCAAACCTTCTGGCAATTGTAGATCTCAATCAAAATAAGTTAAAAAAGTATACGCTGGATAACGGTTCCGGAACAATCAGGGATATCATTATTGATGGCAAAGGCCATTACTGGGTTGCACTGAATAATGGAGTATTAAAGTTAGACCTACAAAAGAACGTTTATCAATTAATCAATTCTAAGAATTCAAACCTTAGTAACGACAAGGTCTACAATCTTTTATTGTATAACGATTCCCTATTGATTGCAACTAATTCAGGACTGAATATTTACGATATCAACCAAGCGTCCATTGTGAAAAGCTTTTATCAAACCGATGGTCTGGTAAATGATATTGTATACAGCTTGAAGCAAGATCAACAGAACAGAGTTTGGATAAGTACGAATAATGGTATTAGTATGTTGGATATTAATAATTTATCGTTTACCAACTACCTGGAAGAAGACCATTTTCTTGATGATGCTCATTATCAAGGCAGTAATGGAAAGATTTTTTTTGGCGGCTACGACGGCATTACCTCTTTTAACCCCTTAGAAATAGAGTCTCAAACCTTCAAATCCGATGCAGTAATCGAAAAGTTCTACCTTTTCAACGAGTTGGTAACTCCAAATTCTTCAACGGATAAAGATGTAATTCTTCATACATCCATTTCTAAAGTTGAAGCTCTAAACTTAAAGCACACTCAAAACAGCTTCTCTTTTGACTTCAACGCATTCCCGTTTAACTATCCCAATAACAACAAATTCCGATACAGATTGATAGGTCAGAATGACCAATGGGTTTACCCTATTAGATCCAGTAGATTTGCCTCCTACTCCGGGCTGCCTCCCAAACGGTACGAACTTCAAGTCCAAGTGAGCCAGGGCAAAGAGGTGTGGGCTACGTCCACTGTTCTTAAGATAAATATTGTCCCTCCATTTTGGCAAAGAACCTGGTTTCAGTACCTGGTATATTCCATTCTAATTGTGTCAGTTTATACTGTCTATCGCTTGAGGATCATGAACATTCGAAACCGAAACAGAATGCTAAATCAGAAGGTAAAAGAGCAAACCTCCAAACTTGTTGACAAGAACCAGCAAATCATTAAGCAAAAAAACAAAATTCAAAAATTTGCTAAAAAACTGCATGAAGCCGATGAAGCTAAGCTCAGATTTTTCACTAATGTCTCACATGAGTTCAGAACTCCGCTTACCTTGATTTTAGGACAACTGGAAAATCTTAATGGGGAACATGCACATCAGGCCATAAGGTCCATAAAGAATAACTCTTTAAGGTTGCACAGATTGGTAGAGCAGTTAATAGATCTAAGGAAATTAGATAGTGATCAGATGAGGCTTTCTATAAGTCACAATGATATTGTTCCATTTACGAAAAACATATTAGATTCATTCTCTTTTGCCGCAGATCAAAAAAAAATCAAACTATCGTTTAAAGCAACTTCTGATTCCATTATGCTTTGGTTCGATACCGATAAGATGGATAAGATCCTCTACAACCTTATCTCTAATGCGCTAAAATATACCACTGAACACAAATCCATTTTCGTTGGTATTTCAAAGGAGCAAAATGAGGTGACTATTTCAATCAAAGACGAGGGAATAGGAATAGAAAAAAGTCAGTTAGATAAAGTCTTTGAAAGATTTTACCGGGGCAATCAAAATTCTATTGAAGGTCATGGAATCGGATTATCCTTAGTGAAAAGTTTTGTTGAAATCCAACATGCCAACATTCAAGTCACAAGCCTGAAGGATCAAGGTACTGAATTTTTTCTATCATTTAAGGTTGGAAGAAAACACTTCTCTGAGACAGAATTAATCGCCAAAAATGATGCGCAAATACCCCATATAGATCATGAAGTTCAAAAATTTCCTGATAATTGGGAACCTTACAACGCCGGGAAAGAAATCCTTGTTGTAGAGGATAATATGGAGCTAAGTCACTTCATTAAGCAAGTACTAAGCAAGTACTATCGTGTTATTATAGCAAAAAATGGTTTGGAGGCGCTAGGGATACTGGAAAAAGTACAGCCGGAATTGGTAATATCGGATGTTATGATGCCAAAGATGGATGGTATAACTTTTTCAAGAAAAATAAAGCAGAACGCTTCAACCAATACAATTCCTATTATTCTTCTGTCTGCTAAAAGTGATTCTGAGACCAAAATTGCAGCCTTGAAAATTGGAGTGGAGGGATTTATGGAAAAACCTTTCAGCACCCAGTTTCTATTACTCAGAGTGAATACCATTTTATCGAACAGAGCAAAATACAGACAATATATCGTAGAACACGATTCAAAGCTCAACAGCTCCAATGAACTTAACCAAATTGATAAAATCTTCTGGAAACACGTTACAGGTTTTATTAATGAAAACCTCTCTAATCCTCATTTTTCCGTGGAAGATATGAGCAACGAGATGAATATGTCCAGAGCAAGTTTCTACAGAAAGTTTAAATGTATTTCAGGAAGTAGTCCCGGAGATCATTTACGCAAAGTCAAGCTAACAAGGGCAAAAAATCTTCTAATTGAAAGTGATCTTTCAATAGCTCAGGTATCAGATGCAGTAGGATTTCAGAGCATATCCCATTTTAGAAGAAGCTTTAAACAGGAATTTAAAAAAACACCTTCTCAGCTTAGAATTCCTGACTCTTACCTCGCTAAAAGTGTAAATAAATAATTATTGAAATAAGGGTACCTGTTTTAATATACGTCTTAATGGTGAGACTTGTCTTTACTTAAATATAATGTGATGAAAAAATTTTACTTAGGGTTATTTTTATTAACAGTCTTCTCCACGACGCTTCAAGCTCAAACTGAGGTCATGGTGTCACCAGGAGATTCGACTCTTGATGCCGCTGTCTTTGAAGCAGCTGAAGCTGGTACGCTTGGTACAACAACCTTTGTACTTCAGAGGGGAGGGGAATACATAATTGGCGATCGTATTAATAATGAAGTAGATGGCGTGGCCTACGATTTAACAATTGTAGCCGCGGATGGAGCAGGCAATAGACCGGTCTGCCGCCCAAAATTTGGCAACGACAGACCTTTTGATCTGGACGGCGTTGATGCGACTGTTACATTAACCGGGCTATTCATTACTGGTATTTCTACAGATCCTGAAGATATCCAGGATAATCATATGATTCGTTTAGATGGAGATGGTTTGAACCTTATTATTGACGATTGTCACATTGATGGTAATTATCGCTCCGGAATACAAATTAGAGGTGACGGTGGTACTTTAACAGTTACTAATTCGGTAATCTCAAACATCGTAGGCGTAGATCAAGATTTAGATGATCCTAGAGGTATGGGAATTAGATTATCCGGAGATACCGAGGTGACCGTCGAAAATACTTCATTCTACAACATGGACGACTCCGGATTCACAAACACTGAAGGGGCTATTACCAGTCCAATCAGCATTAACAATTGTACGTTTGCTAATATTGGTCAGGATGGTATAAGAATTGACGAAGCCCCTAACGCTACGATAACGAATAGTATGTTTGCAAATGTCGGAATCCTTCGCAATTTAAATCAAACCGCAGACAGTGTTTTTGTGATTCAAATACAGGATTCCACCTCTACAAACTATACCATTACCAATAATACGGTATATGTAGATACTGCAACCTATTTAGATTCATTTCTGGATACACTTATCCAGGTTAAAACACTCAACAGTCTGGCAGCAGCTGTTGCTGATGAATCCACTTTTCTTAGTGAAGTAATCGAATTTAATAACCTACCCGATGGATTTGATACGTCAGCCTCAGATAAAAGCGGTTGGAATACAACCTCCCTAGATGGTGACTTTGGGTATAATCAGGAATTCGCTTCTTACACTGGCGGAATCGATGGCGCTATCATTGGAGATACCAACTGGACTTTTGAAGAACCGCCTGTGGTAGCAGGAGTTGAAGATATCATTGACATCAGTATCTATCCTAACCCTGCTAATTATTACATCGCTTTTAATCTAGGCGAGCGAACCACACAGATTCAAGCGATTGAAATAGTCAATTTTTCAGGCAGGCTTGTTGGTTTAATCCAGCCATCAAAAGCAGAAATTGTTGGTTCCGAATTGCGAATAAATGTAAGTGGTTTATCAGATGGCTTATACTTTGCCCGTATTCAAATGAACAACAAAGAAGTTTTAGGAAACAAATTTGTTGTACTTAGATAAGCTCGACTAAACAAGCGTCTACCCTCAAGCAGTAGGAGTATTTAAAGGTATCCTAAAAGATTTTTCTTTACCAAAAAGGCTGATAGCTGTTCGCTATCAGCCTTTTTGGTGATTAGGGTTTGGCTTATTCGTGTATGTAAAATGACTCAAAGCTTTACTATTATATGCCCGACTAAGCGATGGTCAGAGATGAATGAAACTAATTCATTATCAATACTTAATATTAATTGAGGACATCAGCTCAGCTCTATCGACCTAGGTTTAACACAATATTTCTATAAGAAAAGCGATGAATTTCGCTGTTTTGAGAGCTCTACGCCAAAGTGGAACGACGGGTCGCTAAAGTGGTATTTTCTTTTTTGGGATTAAAGTTTAGGTTCCCATCCACTTTCGTAATCCCTTTTCCAATAACTCATTGCTTTGTCATTATTCAGAACTTGTCCTGACCTAGGATCAATATCAAGGCTAATTTCTAAATCTTGCGCAATATTACCAAGATGGCAAAGGTGTGTTGAGATACTTGCATCATCTATTGGAGCATGGAGTGTTTCACCTTCTCGAATTGCAGCAAAAAAATTCTTGATATGATTTACAGTAAGAATATCAAAGCCTATTGTATCTTCAGTTGCGGTAGCGGCATCCATTGGACTTTCTTCTTTGATAAAATTGATCTCATTACCTTTCAAATCATATAACCAGTAGCCTTTCCTGGTAAGCATGATAGAACCCTCAGTTCCGTAGATCATTGCGCCTCTCCCCTTGCTGTATAGTTGATGTCCATTGCAACTTCTGCCTTCCCAATTAATGGTCTTACCCCCGTCAAACTCATAACTGGCTAATTGTGTGTCGTAGTATTCCCAATCATCCTCTTTAAAATGCAGACGCCCTCCTGTAGAAGCGACTCTTTTGGGGAGATTCACTCCTAATGCCCATCTGCATATATCTATTTCATGCGTCCCATTATTATGAATTTCACCAGTCCCCCACGCTCTAAACCAATGCCAATTGTATGGATGCACATTATCACGATAATCTTCTCTGGGAGCTGGTCCCTGCCACAAATCCCAATCCAACGTATCAGGCGCTGCAACCTTTTTACCAACACCAATGGAACCTCGTGTATTCGAGTACCACGCCTTGGCCGCGTAAGCATTTCCTATATTTCCATTTTGAATATCACTTATTGCTTGTCTTGAACTTACAGAAGAACGTTGTTGATTCCCCATCTGACAGACCATACCGGTTTTTTTGTAAACCTGTACCAACAGGTCATTCTCATGCAAGTTATGGCTACATGGCTTTTCTATGTAGACGTGCTTACCTGCCTGCATAGCCATGATTGCCATCGGAGCATGCCAATGCTCGGGTGTAACAATGATCACTGCATCCACACTCTTCTTCTCAAGAATCTTTCTAAAATCTTTCTCTTGTTTTACTTTATAACCCAACCACTCTTTGGCAGTGACAATAAATGAATCTAAGCGAACCTGGTCTACATCGCACGCATAGACAATTCGCATCTCCGGCATGTTAGCGGCAGATTTCAGAAAAGCCTTAGATCTGCCTCCGGTACCAATGACTGCCACATTTACAGTGTCATTTGCAGGATTCGCAAACAGGTTTCCTGATGACATAATAAATGGTACTCCTATGGCAGCGGCAGATGTGTTTTTTATAAAATTTCTTCTGTCAGTTTTCATTAATGGAATCGTTAAGTGAATATAAGTTCGGGATAATCACCCCAATAGGCGATCTTTTTTTCATGAAGTGCCTCCAGAGCTATTTGGATACATTTGGACGTATTTGCTCCGGTTTTAATATCTGAATAAACTTTTTTACCATCTACCACTGAATCTCTGAATTGTTTCAGCGCATCAATAGTCGGATTATTTCCAGGCGCTTCGATCGGCACTCCCTCGCCCTTTTCCCAAGCTTCTATCGTAGCGCCGGAAACACCGTCAACCATACCCAACTCACTATTATTTTTTGGCTTTTCAATAAAGATCTCAGCCATAGTCATCTTTAGTACAATAGTGGCCTTGGATCCCAAAATCCTTATTTCATAGCCATTTTGACTGTTAGTTGTGGTGCAAGTAAAGGTTGCATCCAAGCCTGAGGGGTACTCCATGAGCAGATGAACATTATCGAAAGTCTCCCTGCCGTCATTGTAGTGGTCTATCCCTCCGAAACCACTCACCCTGGAGGGATGACTTTCAGTGACCCAATTGATATAATCTATTTGATGCGACATCAGTTCGGCCGTAAGCCCTCCGGAATATTCTCTGTACATTCTCCAGTTGATCCTCCTCTCAAATTTTGGATCCGGAACCGACTTTCTCCAATCGGTTCGACGATTCCATTGGCAATGGTAAGCAGTTACTTCTCCGATGTATCCACTTCGTATAATGTCTCTTACTTTCTTATACAGCGGGCTACTGTGATACTGGTGACCTGTTTGAAACACCACATCCTTTTTTTGATTTGATTTGTCAATGACCGGTTGAATGTTGGCTATCCCTTTGACCATCGTTTTTTCACAATACACATGCTTATCAGCATCCAGTGCATCAATGGCAATTTCATGATGGTTAAAGAAAGGAGTGGAAATGATGACAGCATCGACGTGCGGATCATCAAGCAGTTGCCTGTAATCACTGTAGGTCTTTGCCTTGGGATCCAGCGCCTTTGCTTCCTCCAGTCTGAATGGAAGTATATCGGCTAATGCCACAACTTCAATTCCTTCTATATCCCTAATAAACCGTTGTAAGCCCTTCCCCCTGTTTCCAGTACCTATTATCCCAACCCTTAAAGTGGTATTATTAGACCAACTGGCGCTCGTATTCCCGCACGTATAAAGTATGCCTCCCGTACCCAGTAGACCAGTAATTATAAATTGTCTTCTTTTCATCTAATCATTCAGTTCTCTGATTTTTATGCTTCTGAAACTCACTTCATCATGATGGTCGTGCAACATGATATTACCCGCATCCCATCGACCAAAATTCTCGTGCCCGGAATACTTACTGTAGAGTACTAGCGCCTCAAACATTTGCGAATAACGATCATATTCAACCATTTTTACGTTGTTCAGCCAATGCTCCACTTTCCCATCCTTCGACACAATAGTAGCCCTGTTCCACTTTCCAACCCCTTTGAAAGGATCTTTTTTGACTCCTGATGATAAAGGTTCCGCTGGCACAAGATCATATAGGGATGCCAACTTCCGATTTCCATTAGTCCCTTTACTGGCATCAGGATGTTTCTTATCATCTAAGATCTGATATTCGCAGGCGCTTACCGTACGCTCTTCATTCACAAAATACCGGATGCCACTATTTGCTCCTTTAGTTACTCTGAAATCCAACACCAGCTCAAAGTTGCCAAACTGATCCATCGTCACAATGTGTTCCCCTTTGGAATTTGCTTCATCAGCCAGCACTGTGAGCATCCCTTCTTCAATTTTCCATCCCTGAGCAGGAAATTCATTAGAACGAACTCCTCTCCAGCCTTCAGTGGTCACCCCATCCCATAAAAGACGAAAACCATTTTTCTTCTCCCTGTCCGTCAACTCATTTTTTAAATAACTGATCTCTGAAACATTAGGATCCAATTTTATATGCTTATCTACCTCTTTAGAGAGTATAATGAAATTTTTCCACTTGACGCTGTATCCTTCTTTTTTGTTGCGGTCCCCAATGCTGTGCACTTGAAGCCCGATAAATCCATCACTTGACTGGTCATCCACCAAGCGGCTGCACTGCGTTCCGTTCACATAGGTATTTAGCTGATTTCCATATGCCTCGATCCTAAACTTGTTCCACCTACCCATTTGAAAGGCGTCTCTTGCTCCTTCATTCCTGCTCAACGGATAGAGCCAGCCCTTTCTTCCCTGGTCATAGATTCCTCCGGTCCACTTCCTTTTCTTTGGATCGATTTCACATTGATACCCATAGACTTCTCCATTATTCCTTTCATCTGAACGGAATTGCACTCCTGCATTTAACTCATTTGAAAGGTATACCTCAAACTCCAGTATAAAATCATCATATTTTTTCTCTGTACATAGATATGTGCTTGGCGTATTTATGCGGGCTGTACCGACAATAGCCCCTTCAATTACCTTAAATTCTGCTTCCCCACCTTTTAATACCCAGCCACTCAAATCCTTACCATTAAAAATGGATTTCCATTCCTGTGCATATGTTGCAGGTGGACAAAATAAAAGACCAATGAAAATAAAAAAAACGCTATTTCTCATTTGTTTACGGACTTTCTCCACGCCATAAATTCATTTAACAACTGCTCTTTAACCCCCGGAAATTCAGAGGAAACATTCGTAGTTTCCGTTGGATCAAGATTAATCCGAAAAAGCTCCCAATCACTTTCCTTCCCTTCTCTGACCAGTTTCCAATCTTCAAACCGGACCGCCTGTCCATCTTCCCATTCAAAAAATAAAGGATTTCTTCTTTTTTGAGGGAGGTTTTGAAAAGTTCGTACAAAACTCTCTCCTCTCATTGGGATGATTCTTTCTCCATCCCATTCTTCTGGATAAGTAGCCCCACTCAACTCCACTAGCGTTGGCATAATATCGATAAAATGTACAACGGCATCCGTATTTATTGAATTTTGGATGCACAATGGCCAGTGAGCAACAAGTGGCGTTCGGATGCCTCCTTCGTAGCTGTAATTCTTAAAATACCTGAATGGCGTGTTCGATACATTCGCCCATGAAGCGCCAAGCGATACCCATCTATCTATGGAGCCTATCTCTGAAGAATCGTTATCATTTTCGAGGGTTACGACAATATCGGAAGCTCCATTATCAGACATGAATAGAATGAGCGTATTTTCAAGTTGACCTTCTATTTGTAGTTTCTCAATGAGCCTACCTACATTTTGATCCATGCGATCGATCATAGCTGCGTAAACCTCCATTTTTTTTGCTTCATCCTTTTGCTCCGTAACAGACAACTTCTCCCAATCTCTCGCGGAGAATTCCGATAGTCTGAAATTTGAATCAATCAATCCTAATTCCTTTTGTCTCTGAAACCTCCGTTTCCTTATCACCTGATACCCGGAATCATAGACCCCCTGATATTTTTTGATGTCTTCCGGCCAGGCCATTAACGGATCATGCGGTGCGGTATATGACAGGTAGAGAAAAAATGGATTTTCAGTTGAAGCGGCTTCTTCAATGTAACCCAAAGCATAATTTGTGAAGTAATCTGTACTATAAAAATCCTTAGGCGGAGTGTAGGGGCTGATCACTAAGCTATCAATACACCATGTGCGAGTGCGTTTTTGTGCAGGCTTTGGCTCATTCTTTCTTTGATCTCCTGGGTTAAAATGGTTACTCGCTCCGCCTCGTAATCCGTAATATCTGTCAAACCCAAGGTAGTAGGGATTCTGAAGGCCGTGATGTTTTCCTGACCAATAGGTCTTGTACCCGGCTGTCTGGAGAACCTGTCCTAATGTGACAGCGTTAACTATTGGATTTTTAAAATCTATCCCAAAACCACATTCTTGAGCGTATAATCCTGTTAGTAAAGCCGCTCGGGAAGGGAAGCACTTGGAAGTATTATAAGAATTAAAGAAACGTATGCCATTCGTTGCTAGTCCATCGATATTGGGAGTTGCTATTTCACTCCCATAGCATCCTAGATCTGACCAACCCATGTCATCTACCAGAATTAATACAATGTTGGGTCTTGGCGCTCCTTCCTTACATGAACTGATTAATAGAGCAATAAAAATTATGTGAACGATATGGGAAATCTTCCATTTCACTTTAACATTTGTTCGATGGCCTTTCCTATTCCAATTGATTGAATTTGAGAATATTGTTGCTGCACTTCGCTAAAAAGGACCTTATTCTGAGTTAGGTCACTTCCCCATAAATCTCCATTCTTCAAAGTCTCAAAGACATGATTTTCCCGATCTGCTATTTTTGTGAAAAACTCAATGTAACCCGGATTATCTTTCAGTTTTCTACTAGCTGCTTGAGATATATACAAGTGAATTAATCCGGCAAACACCAAAGACAACTTTGGGGGCGCTTTTCTGAATCGACCAATATAATCCAAAATAATTGGGAGCCCCCGGACCTTGAATTTGGAAATTGAGTTTAACGAAATGGATGAAAGTTCATGCCTAATGAAAGGGTTCTGAAATCTCTCGATAACTTCACTTGCAAACGAATTCCGTTCATCCTCCGTCAAATCGATAGTGGGCAGAATTTCTTCCTTAATCAGTTTTTTGTAGAAAGCCCCAAAAAGAGGGTGTTCAATGGACTTCTTAACGGTTTCCAATTCTGTATTTAAACCAATAGATACCATGCTTGTATGAATACCATTGAGAATTCTGACTTTCCGCGTTCTATATGGCATTTGATCATCTACGAACTTTACATTTAGCCCCGCCCTGTCTGCAGGAAATCTCTTTTGAAGCTCTTTATCTCCTTCAATAACCCAAAGGTGAAAGACCTCCGATGATACTAAAAGCTTATCTTCAAATCCAATTTCATTCACTAAATCATCGATCTCATTTCTTGGATAACCCGGCACTATTCGATCTACTAGCGTATTTCCGAAATAATTATAGTTTTCAATCCAATGCACGAATGCTCTCGAAAGCCGCCATAAATGACAATAATCAAGGATGGCCTGTTTTAACTTATCCCCATTCCGATCAATCAATTCACAAGGAAGAAATATAACCCCTTTTGTAGGATCCCCATCAAAGTGATCGAATCTATGAACCAAAAACTGTGTCAGCTTACCTGGAAAAGTATGCGCCAATACTCCTTTTTTAGGCAGATCAGATTCATCAAAGACAATTCCAGCCTCTGTAGTGTTGGAGATTACAATTTCCAAATCATCTCCCGCAGCTAGTTCCCAAAATGCATGCTTATCCTGAAAAGGATTTACCGTATGTTGGATGCAACTAATTAATCTGAATTTTCTTATTCGTTCGCCAGATGACATTCCCATCATTAAGTGATGGTATAAACCATCTTGACGTTGAAGTAACTCTACTAACCCTGTTTCAATAGGCTGAACAACCGCCACACCGGCATTAAAGCCTATCCTCTCATTCATAATGTCCACCACCCAATCTGCAAATGCTCTCAAAAAATTCCCTTCGCCAAACTGAACAATTTTAATAGGCTTGTTTGGTAAGGCTTCAATATTAGATCTGGTAAGTTTTTTCATTTTGGGTTAAAAATGAAATACGAAAAAGATGACCATTACCATGACATAGGCGAGTAAATTTTTTGCCCCTGGTCAGTAGAAAACTTTTAGCCCGATCCCGGCAAGGTAGCGTGTACCGCAGCAGTATTGGAGAGGGGACGCTCTTGGGTTGCCTACTAAAAAAGAGTTTACAGTCTACAACAGACCAGAGGTATGGTAACAGGTTTTACAGGCGGCAATGATTACATTTTGGCAGGGAAATCACTTCTGTCGGACCTGTACACCAAGAGATGATCTCAACCCAAAAAGAAATATGGTATAATTAGAACTCATATGCTATTTTCAGAACTCTTAGGCGATATGCAGGAATCTGTTATATTGGGTGTTTAGCCAAGCCCGTTCTTAATACTAAGAGAAGAACCGGGCGCCACCTCACGCTATAATTGCGGACCCAAGCTGAAAAGGAATACAGGCCCCGAATTACTGGCGCCCTTCCCTCTTAATTAAAATTAAAGTACTCTTAGGCATAAGTACCACCATCAACACCAGCTCCAAGCACATGCCTTTTAATTCCACCTTTGAGCTAAATCTTATAATACAGATCCACTTTCCCATCCGATGTGGGAGTCCAATAATGAACAGATAATCAGCCATTTGCCAATTGAGATATTCTGAATTCTCAACCACAACTAAAATAGGTTGGGGTAAACTCTTCTCGTTAACCTTTTGCCTTATTTGAAGGCGCTGACTATTTTTATAGTAAATGGAACGATGTTCTTTTTTGTTGTATTTATGCTTAACATAGAAAGCGTCAGGATCAACGTATTCCTCAAGGCATTCACTTTTCATCCCAGTCTCCTACGCGCCAACCCAACCTTCATAACAATTACAATCTGATATTTCCCATTGCACCACACTGGCATTAGGATATTGTCCGCCAGATGTATTGTAAACACCTTTGGTATTTATTTCTCTTTAATCATCTTCTGACCGTTCGCTACTACCGTAACAAACAAAAACCGGCGAAATCGTTAAT